>ERZ724522.318-NODE-318-length-32557-cov-6.663375_pt1 | contig 32557 bp, 39 predicted proteins | sample MGYA00376055_ERZ724522 | MGnify/ENA primary metagenome ERZ724522 (study PRJEB28724, sample SAMN07190884) | wastewater metagenome | isolation source: effluent of sewage treatment plant in Hong Hong | place: Hong Kong | collected 2016-03-17 ...
AAAGAGAAGCAGTAGCCAACAAAGCTAGTTGCTTCCCATGTAGCTTATACTACGTTGTCGGCTTAAATAAAAAAGAGAGGGGTGGCTCTTAGGCATCCCCTCCCCGAACAAAATGGAAAAGTAACAACTACTACTATGTTCGGCTTTCGTGCCCGCTTTCCCTCTTTCCTTCACGCCGAAGGCGGGAGGGGAGGGGAGGGGGAGGGCAGTAGCCGTACAACTGCCAGACTGTCACCAGTACCAGCGGAAGTAGGGGTAGGCTTTACTTATAGCTGCTTCTCTGTCCCTTCCTGACCGAAGGGAGGGAAGACGGTAACAACGCAAAATAAACAATGATTATTGTGGAGAGCTTCAGGTCTAAGGTTACTGCATGAACAAGAAGAAGCAGAAGACCAGTCGCAAACAGGAACCAGCAAACTGCGGAGAGTACGACATAGAAGTGGCAAGGCAACTGCGCAAGGAGCGCAAGGCATTCAAGGCTCATGACAAGTTGTACCTTGTGCGGGTAGAAGCTGAGTACAAAGTAGTTGAGGCTTTGTTTGAGGTAAAGCACAAAGAGAATATTGTCCTGTTCATTTCAGCGGGTAGCTATGAGGAAGCCTGGGACTTGGCAGAGAACAAGCTTCAATATGCAGCGTACCTGTTCAGAATAGAATACTACTCTACTAAACTGCTGGAGCTGAGCGACAATAGCGGTATAGACTACCTACCTTTACTTCGGGCGCAAGGAAAAGATTGCAAGTGACAAAGTAAAGGCTATACTGAGAAACCTAGGAGCTTTGCTTATGACAGGCACCGAAGCTAAAGAGTTTGCAGGATTTGTAGACAAGTTTGCAAACGGTCTGCTTTCAGGAGAGGTAGTTATAAAGCGTAACCCTCAAGGCGGTGACAGTTGGCAGGTGTACCAGGCGGGGCAGGTAGTAGCAGACGTAGCTCCTTGGATTGTACGTCATCTATGGGTAGCAAGCTGCGTCAGGATCGTGGACAATACTGTAATCTTTGTTGCGCCTTAGTCAAGCGCAAGGCATGGAAGCTAACCCCTAACGGAGGGCAGGGCTTGTTGCTCTGCTTCTCCGTTTCCTTTGTGCGAAAACTTTAACGGAGGCTTTATGCTAAAGAAGACTTTAGAAGGTGTAGTAGGTCTTGTTGTTGCTCTGCTATGTCTTACCTTCTTCTGCCTAGTGTTCTACATTACCTGCAAAGTACCAGCTCTCAACTTCCTATGTACAATAGTTGAGTATACAGTAATGGTTGTTACAGGCTTGTACCTTGTCTGTATGCTGGGAGCTTGGCTGCTGAACACTGTACTCAGAGGCAAGTAAAGTCTAGTCTCATTTCTTTTTGCGCAAATCTTACAGCATACTGCTTGTCCACTCCGAAGCGCAAGCTTACTCATACCCCTTCGTAGGCCACTCTAATGTCTTGGACCTACGGCTCTGCGTAGGTACGAGACGTTATAGCACGACGCTTTGGGAGGGCTATAACTAAACTTCGGTTTGGTAGTTGCTACGTTAAAGTTTGCATCCCCCTACTTAATGAAGGCAGTAACCTATATAGGGGAACGGTCTATGTTAACGGAGCTTGGCTTGAAATCAAAAGCTTTAACTGCTGAAAGCTTTACTGCTTGTCATGTTGCCTTACTTCGTAAGGCTAATACGTTCAGCTTCGCTGCACGTATAACGTTCAAGGAACGAAGGGGTTTATAAAGGGTGTCTGAGTTGCGCTGCTCTACTGCTACTGTTGCGCTGCGACCCCCCTACCCCCCTAACTTCGACTGAAGTAGCCTCCTTCCCCTTGCCCTTTTTGAATTTTCTCTAAATATTCCCCTACTTAGGTAGTAATAAGATTTGCTTTCCAGATGTTATGCACAAGTTGTCCAGATTAAGAGAGCTGCTGCGTGTCCGTTGCTGCCTTGCTTCTTCTTATAGACGAAGAGGTAGTAACGGCAGCCTTCCTCTGTCGCGCAAATAAGAACGTACAACCGAAGAGGCTTCTGCTTGTCAAGGAAGGTTGACAGGTAGAGGCCTTCTTCTTTGAAGGACAAGCATGAAACGAGAAGACGAGTACGATTACATAAGCAAGATGAGAGGGTATGACTATTGCTCTGCTGAGTACATGAGTCCAGAGGACTACAAGAAAGAAGCTGGTAACTCTGACCTTTGGGTTGAAAAGATGAACGTCTGTCACCAGTTGACGCAGTTGCTGATGAGCTATGAGGACGACATTAAACAATCATACATACGCTCTCTTATTCTGCGCGTTGAGCAGGACTACCAAAAGCAGAAAGAAGCGTTTATAGAGGAAGACTTAGCCAGCAATGACAGAGAGCTTATATACAACCAAGCCATAGTAGACGTTCTAAAAGACGGCTTGCCCAGAAACATCCATGCTCTGACTGCGGACGTTAACAAGCAACTAGGTACAAGCAAGACTGACGATGAGCTAAAGCCCTCTTCGGTGAAGTACCTTTGTACTATGCTGTCTGGTCATACGTTAGTACGCCAAGTAAAAGGCTGCGCGCATTCATGCGAATGCAACCATCCCTCGTGTGAATGTACGTTTGTCATTACGGACTATGACGCAAGCAACCCTTGCTGGAAGCTGGACTGGTGGAGAGACGACGAAGCTAAGGGTTAACCCTATTTATATTTTGCGCTAAAGAATTCCGAGTGACAGCAGAAGGAATACAGAAGGAGTTAGCCGAATAGGTAAGTAGGAGGGAAGAGAACAGATGGCAAAGAGAAAGAAGAAACCTACATACGTCTACTGGGACAAGAGCAATGAACGTTGGCGAGTACAAATCCACCTTGACAACGCCAACATCTACGGAGGCTACTACGACACGCAGGCAGAAGCTCTTGAAGCTGCAAAGAAACTACGCAAGCAGCATGACCACCACTACAAACCAGTCGGTCGGTTCCTGCATACGTCTGGTATAAAGAAGATTGTAGAAGCATTTGAAGCAACAACGGACCTAGAGATTAAGGCAACAGTAACGTGGCTTAAGCGAATGGTCCAGAAAAGGAAACGTTATGGAAGCAGCAAGAACAAACAAGAAGACGGAAAGTGAATGGGCTATGCACGCTGCCCTCGTAGGGCAGATTGCAGCAAAGGCTACAAGCATGGTTTCAAACACCTGCAAGTTGAAAGTCCTAGAGGCAATGACTCAGATTGAAAAGGAAGCGCGTAAGGAATGGGCAGTAGCCAACGCGCAGAGAACAGGTACAGCAGATTGGTAAAGAACAACTAGGAGAGAAGAGATGGCAACGCATACAAGCTGGGGTCGGACAAAGAACGTAGGGCAACGCGCAGCAATAGCGCAATACATGCAGGTCAGTGAAGCTGCTGTAGTTGACCAGCAAACTAAGAACGTAGCTCATGCAGACTACCTCTGTAAGTCGTCTGTCTTTGAAAGCAAGTGGACTACAGGTCCAAACAGTCTTATAGAGCTAGGCTCTGTTAACACCGAATGGCTGCGCAAAGAATGGCAGGACTGGCGCGGCTACATAGACAGCAACGACAAGGCTAAGACCGTAACCTCTGTACTAGAATACTTTGACGGCTTGTTAAAGAAGAACAAGACTACGGCAGACTTCTTCAACTTCCGTACAGGTCTTGCTTATGCTGAGCTGCCAAGCAATCACTACTACGTCTTGGCTAACGCTTATACAGGTGAGGTTTGCATATACAAGACAGTAGAGATGGGGCAGGCCTTGAGGACGGGTAAGCTACTACCAAATCGTTTTACCTTTGCGCGAGATTTAAGAAAAGGCGACTACACGATGGTCTGCGCCTGCTTTGAAGAGGTAGACCTACTGCCGTACAAGGTAGCGTCTTACAAGATTAACGAGTTGATTGGACTTGAATAAGGAGAGAAGAGATGACTTGTGAAAACTGTAACAAACTGAAGGCTGAATATGAAGCCCTGTACAAAACCTACAACGCTCTTGTTGAGCTACTGAGGGAGAGACAGGCGCGTATAGAAGAGTTGAAAGCGGAGGCTAAGCGATGAGCGAGAATAGGAAAGTGTTGCTGCTAAGGATTGCTGGTACTTTTGGTTTTACGGTATTGGGTTTCGTGACTGTTCACTTTGGCGGAGTTGTAGGCGCGGCTGTTGTCGGCTTTGCAATGCTTATGACAGAGCTAGTGTTTATAGGGGCTAAGCAATGAGAGAAGAGATGAATGATGAAGCCGTATTTAGGAATGCCTTTGATGACCTCTCTTACACAGAACAGGAAGAGATGGTTGAGAAGCTTGCAGACATGTTAATGGAATGTCGTTTCAGTTTGACTAGGTATGTAAACGAGAAGCATGGGCTAGCTGTAGCCTGCTACGTTGCCAACAAGTTTATTGGTCCTGAGCAAATGTTTCCTAGCGACGGAGCCTGCTACAGGTCTATGGTTGCTAAGTTGTTAGAGATTGAAGGGGCAGACTAATGAGCGAAGACGTACTAAAAAGACTGAATGAAATAGACAAGCAGCTTGCAGACCTGGCGTTAGAGCGTTTCCTACTTGAAGGGGAGTTAGAGGAATCGGCTGCTCTAAGTATGAATGCAGGTAGTAGGGGGGCAGAGCCAATGATGCAACCGAGTATGGTACATAGACCTTGCGCAGTTCCTGTTACCGCAACAGAGACAGACTTTACCTTTGAATATCCTGCTGGTCGCTACGTCTCTGTACGCTATGTCTGCTGGGCAAAGAAGAATATAAAAGGCATCCTCAAACGTACTGTAGTCGTAACTGACATAGCAGGCGTAAGCGTTTGGATTAGTAGAGACGGCTGCGCTATGGGTCGTACTCCTGCCTCTCAAGCTGTTGAGCTAACGGTAGAATGGTTGGCGACTCTTGCCAGTGACTAAGGTCAACGGAAAACAGAAAGGCTCTAGAGGGGAAAGAGAAGCTGCTAAGCTGTTAGTCTCTCTTGGCTATGAGGCTAGACGTACTCAACAGTTTTGCGGTAACTCAGGTGACAGCGCAGACCTAAAGCATAACATCCCTAACGTCCGCATTGAAGTGAAACTAGGCTACGACAAAGCAGCCTTAGGCAGTAAGACTGTAGCAGAATGGTTGAGCAAGCTACAAGGGGAATGCAGCGCAACAGAGAAACCGTTTATTCTCTGGCGCAAAACAAGAATGGAATGGACAGCAATACTTATTGTTCAAGGTCTGGTAGTACAGACGGCAGACGTAGCTGCTGCCTTGAAGCTGGTTAGCCAATGAATAAGGGCAACCCTTCGGCTGCCCTTTTCTAATCCTATAAAGCGTTCTTACGCAACCTTTGGCAGGTAGACTCTCTTAGCCTTCGGCTTGTCTATAACCTCTGGTACGTTGGGGGTAAGCAGCTTCTCTGTCAGCATGCGCAAGGCTTGCCAATCAGGACGCGCATAAATCATTGTGTTACGGTAGTCATAGTGACCTAGTACAAGGCGTACTTGGTCGTAGCTTGCGCCTGCTTTAACAAGATGAGAAGCTGCTGAATGCCTGTACCTATGAGGGCCAACGCCTGTAGCCGTGTTGCTGGCTTGCCAATAAGTCTGAATGATTGTCCAACGCTTCTCTGCCTTGGACAGCAAAGCCATAGCCGTAGGGCAGACGATGAGGTGGCGCGGTACTCCGTTCTTACGGTACGTCTTAGACTCGTCAGGTACAAAGACCCCTTCTGCTACCCATCGACCCTCCCCTTTGACCAGGCGCAGGATCTCCGTTGGCCGCATAGCTCCTAGGTACTGGACGGCTTGCCATAGGTATACCCCTTTGTCGTACTCAGCAGCCTTGGTCAGGAAGGCGGCTACCTCCGCCTCAGACCAGCTCTTGTCTTTGGGGGCTGCTTGGCGAGGGGGCTTCACGACGGACAGGTCCAGAGGCTTCCTGTACCCCATAGCGGCTGTCCAAAGTACAAGCCTCTTGGCCGCATGGAGGTAGGCAGCGGACGTAGACGGCTTGAAGTTGGAGGACAGGTAGGCGCGGTAGGCGAGGAAGTCGGGAGGGGTCAGGTCCGCAATGCTCCTGTCTCCGTACTTTTCCTCAAAGGGCTTGAGCCAACGGGAGACGTTGGAGTAGGCGTTAGGGCCTGACTCCGACTGGACAGCGGCTAAGAAAACCCCTACAATTGTTTTGACTGAGAACGGTCGGGCCATGCGTAACTCCTGTATTTCCAAGGGCTTACGCAGGTACTTTTCGCGGGCGTAGTTCAGCGGTAGAACGTCAGCTCATCTAGACGAATACCCCGAATAACTGAATACCGACCTGCTAAAAGTACCTGCATTTGCCGTACCTTTTTGACCCTATGACGTTCTGCGCTAGAACGAAAAACAGAGGGTCATTTATGCCCGTAATTTAGCCCGTTATTTTGGCTTGTCAAGGGTCTGTCTGGTACGGGACAACCTGTCGGTTGGCGACTGCGTGGAAGGCGGTTTGTCGGGTAGGGTCTTGGCCGATTCGTCTGAATGGCAACCCTCACCGTTCTCCGTAAAGGCGTTCCCTTTACTGTCCTGCTTGACGATGCCGACCTTCCCCTCTTCGCAGGTCGGCGGTTAAAGCTGCTACCAAATGGCTACGTCGTTTACTCCTACAAGCGAGACGGGAAAACCCATACGGTCTACGTCCATCGGGTCGTCATGGGAGTACATGGAGAATGTCATTTTAAAAAGACCGTTGACCACGCCAACCATGACAGATTGGACAATCGCAAATCCAATCTTCGGATTGTTCCCCATTACCGTAACATTCAACACCGTAAGGGTCCGCAAGCCAACAATAAACTTGGGGTGCGAGGGGTTTGCTGGTGTTCTTGGCGGCAACAATTCATGGGCAGCGTAAAGCTCAAAGGAAAAAGCGTCAGCAAACGCTTTGACACGTTGGCTGACGCTGAGGCTTGGGTAATTACCAAGAGAGCCGAGCTAGATTTTCTGACAGGTACTTAGTCAGGTAACCCGTAAAATCCGCCGCGCTCTTTCTTGCCGTCTGCCCCCTTTGCCTTCGGCTTCACGTACTTGCCGTTGTCGTCCAGCTTGAAGCTCAAGAGCTTGCCCTGCTTGACCAAGTTGAAGAGCATAACCCGAACGTTGTTCTCGTTGCCCTGTAGGTGGGCGGTAATCGCCTTGGCGTTCTGCGGGTCTTTCTGACTCTTGAGGAATTCAAAGACCCTTGTCTGTCCCTCTCCCCTTGGAGCTTTGCTGCCTCCGCTGCTGCGTCCTGCCGTTGCCTCTCCGCGCATGCTGGCGGTAACGCGCGACGGCTTGAAGTCTGTCTCTACGCCAAGCTCTGCCGCCTTCCTGGCAACTGCGTAGAGGTTGCGCAAACCCTCAATGAGCTTCGTCTCTTCTGCGCCGAAGTCAAAGCCCTTGAGCTGCGCCACCATCTTCTTGGCAGACTCCTTCTTCGCTGCCTCAAACGCCTTCATTTGCTCCGCCTCAAGCTCTGCAAACATTTCCATTGTTGGGGTCTTTGCCATTCTTCAAGCTCCGTTTTAGCAGGCGTAATTACCTGCCGTCTGCGGGAGGCTACCCGCCTGCCTTCAATCGGTCAAGGCTACCAGAGACTTTAATCTTGCCTTGCGCTTGACTCGGCTAAGAGTCGGGCCACACATCCCCTATGGCATGGACAATCACTACCGTCTGCCGTAGGTTCCGCAAAGGGGTAGGCTACCAAGGCTGCCTCTTCCTGACTGTTGCGCAGAACAAAAAGGGGGAGAAATGGCAGCATTCAAAAGCCCTCTACAACTCCCTTCAAGCAGAAGCCTTTGCGGAGAAGGTAAGGGTTGCGCAGCGTAAAGACTGGGCAGGACCGAAGTACCCGCATTGGCGGAAATGGTACAGCGAAGAAGAGCGCGCAGAGTACAAGAGGAAGCAGCGTCTTACCTACGAGAATTCCTAAACCTTGAAGGCTGAGACGGTACTCGGATGATTGGAGTAACCGAAGGCTTCGGGTCTCTAATGTCCTCAAGCATCTTGTTCATAAGCCTTATGCCTGCGGTATGGCTTGCGGTTGTACCTGTTGGGAAGTAGCCCCAGTTGATTGCTCCCGTAAACTGCGCCTGCCTTATTGCTTCTGACAAAATCTGGTATGAGTTAGCGTCTACGTTGTTGGTAGCAGAAGGGTTGTTATAATCTGCTACAGCTTGCAAGTAGACTCTGCTAGGCTTGTTCCTGCCTGGACCCTCAGAGTTAAACCAACGCATAAAGATTGCTTTCTGAGTATACATGCTCTGACGCAGAGCGTAGCTCCAGTACGCAACGCCTGGCGCGCCAGCGTCTGCAATGCCTCTGTCTGAGGTATAGCCGTTGACGTACCAGCTTGCAGCAAAGTCGTCTACATAGCTCATAGCTGTTACAACAAGAGGGTCTGAGTACATTCTCTTATACTGGTCTATGGCTGCTGTCTTGAATGTCTCTGCCTGCGCTTGAGTAATGTAGGTAGGTACAAGCCAATCGTAATAGGCAGAGTCGTAGTAGCCAAGGTCAACAGGAACGTTGTACATTTGGAAACGGGCGTTAGCGCATTTGGCATGGGTCTTTGCTTGAAAAGCCTGTAAGAGTTGTTGTACAAGATTCCAGTATAGGTCAAAGCATTCTTGGTAGGTTGTCAACGGCGCAGGGTTAGGGCAGTTTGCATAGTGACTTGCTGGCAATCTCTTTGCCGCAACAGAGAAGTTTGCGCTCATGCACCAGAGGATGAAGTATTGGTAATGATTGTAGATGCCACCTGCTGGTATGTTGTTGTAACCGTAGAAGCTGCTGCTGCTTGGCGCGGGAATGTCTGCGGGCAATGGCATGTAAGGTAGCCAGCTTTCGCAATCATAATCTATAATGCCTGTCCAAGTTGAAGGTAGAGACAAAGCCCCACCGTTGGCTAAGTTGTACCAACCGTCTACGCCTGGCATAGAGTCAAGCAAGTAGTCAAGCATTGGATTAAAAATGTCTTCGATGAAGTGTGTTGCTGTAAAACTACCGTGTCCTACCTTGGCAGCTTCGCTAGCATAGTAGTTATAGCTTGCCATCCATGCTAAGCCCTGTTGAGGCATACGGTACTTACCAGTTGAGCCAATCTGTACAAGGTTTGGAGAGTCTGAAATACTCACTGCTGTACTTGAAATGCCAAGAGTCATCAGCTTGTCAAAGACGTTGGCAACGCTATAGGCAGCAGCAGAGAGAGGTCCGTCTGGTCCTCCGCCCGATTGGTTGAAGCCTGGGAAACCACCTACAAGGTTTTCGTTTATGATGAGGTAAGGGTTAGCTGTCGCTACAGACAGAACACTGAGAGGCGTGTTTGTAGACGGGTTAGCCGTATAGATGCTGCTATTTCTAAATGCAGTCTCTAAGGCTGCTGCCTCTGTGAGAGTAGAGTTGCTACCTGCAAAGCCCCAATAACAATCAAATGTATTACTCATGCCCTTCTGTACTGGAAAGAAGGTCTTAACTCCTTTGCGCCGAAATAGAGAAAGGAAGACTCTTACAAAAGGGGAAAGCATGAGCCTTGAAAAATGGAGAGTAGAAGTCAAAAAGGACAAGAGCATTTGGTACAGCAGAGAATGCGGACCAAGAAAGAGCATTGCCCTTGACCCAAACTACAAAGAGAATATGGCCAGACTCGGTAAAGAAGACAAGCTCAACTGCTCCGAAGAGATGGCAAAGGAAAGAGAAGCAATCATAAAGGCTGCGCAGCATGGTAAGAGTTGAGTTCCGTTTCTGGAAAATGCCCTGGTACTACCGCCTATTAGCCCTCAACCCCTACTACGGACACGTAGCCGTCTACCTGCCTATAGACCAGCTTTGGCTGAATAGAAGCTTATACGAAGACCGTAACGGTTGGCTTACGCATTACGCGCAGGACCATGACTATAGCATTTCTATACTTGTTAAAGAGGCAAACATAGCCAAAGCTGACGCAATCCTACAAAAGCCTTACTGTAAATGGCTGTACCCTGTAGACAACTGCGTAACCTTTGCCTCTGTCATAGCCTCTGGCAGCAGGAAACTTTGCAGTATGCAGCTTCTTCTTAGTTTTCTCCGTACTGTCCACCAGAGTCAAACACGTATGGCTTCGGAAGTCTTAGAGCGTCTTGGTAACGGGTAATAAGCATAGCCAAAACGTCTAGCCTGTCGTCAGGCGTAGGCAAAGAAGCAAAGGTAAACGTCTTAAACTGGTAGATTGTCTCTTTGTCCTTCAAAGTCTCAGGCTCAAAGAGTACCTTTTCGTTTGCGGTATAAACTTCCAAGGCTTCTGTAATCTTCGCCTGCTTATTGACGGTCGTCTTGAAGCCTTCAACTCCTACCTTGTAGTCCTTGGCTAGGCTGCGTTGCTCAAACAGGGCAGGGTAGCCTGCTGCGTTGTTACTCTCTACATAGACGTAGCGTACTCCTAGCCTCTTGCATTCGTCCAGGCAAGCGTCTACAAACGTAGTAGCGTTAAACTCTTTCTTTCCAACCAAGGAAGCTACATACAAACGATTGTCAGGTGTCAAGCCTCCTACGCACCATGCAGCTTCATCCTTACCCTTGCCCTCTCCCTTCGGGTCAACAATCATAATGAGCTTAGCAGGCTTCTTCCACTTCTTGTCGTCATAGCGGGTCAGGCAGTCTATGTCTATGACAGCCTTACTCTTGTCTAAGAGCGTAGGGTCTAGCATCATTTCTAGAAACCACTCAGGCGTTGTCATGCTCTGACGTTTAAGCAGCATTTGCTGCGTACTCGCCAGCTCAGGCGCGCTAGACCTGCCCTCAATCAAAGCAGGTACAACCCTTACAAAGCAGCCATGCAACGGGTGAGGCTCGTCGTCTTCGGGTACGAAATAGGTACTAAACTCTGTCTGAGGCGTACCAACGTATACGGCTACCGTCTTGAGGTAAGAAGGCATCTCTTCCTCTTTGCCTCTCCAGAGGTGACCTGCTGAGAAGACAATCTTATTGACTTCGGTATACCTCTTAATCAACCATTCTCTTTTACCTTGCGTGTCTGAGTTGCTGTCAACTTCGCAATCGTCAAGGATGCAGATGGTTGTATGGTTGCCTTCAAAGCTAGCGTCTATACCGTAGCAAAGCAGGTTAGGCTGCGCCTGCGTCTGGTCTATGTCAAGCTTCAAAGCGTTGTAGGTCTTCTTTGAATACTTGCGCAAAAAAGAAAGCTCAGGCATGAGAGAGAGCAACTTGTCTACCTGCTCAATATGCTTTGTTGCTATAGCCTCTGTTGCGCCAAGCAGCAGTACCGTTGTCCTGTAGTCGCATAGCCAACGCCAGACAATGTAGTTGTCTATAAGCCAAGTCTTACCTCCAAGGCGGAAGACTCGTAGCTGTACTATACGGTGACCTGCTTGTAGATCCTGAGCCATAAGCAGGTGCGCCTTAGTCGGCTTGAAGCCGTGCTTTTGACAACTGTACTGAATGAAGTTACAGAAGTCTGCCCTTAGCCAAGCTAGCAAATCCTTCAGGCTTTCAAACTTCTTAATCTCTCTACGCTCTGTAGCTTTGGTAAGGTTACTCATACAAGCCGACTTCAATTCCCCTGAACGTATTACCGCTTTCTGCTGAAGCCCTCTTCAGGTCTGCTTGTCCTACTTCGTAGTAGCGTTCCTTAGCCCAGTCCAGCTTAGCCCTAAACTCATGATGCTTGAGCAAGCGCAGAAACAATGTCTCTGCCTGTTGCTTGCTTAGCGACTTCCAAAGAACGTGGTCTTTGTCAAAGTAGGCGCAAATCAACTGTTCGTAAAACTCGTCAACCTTGGCAGCAATCTTCTCTGCGCCAGGGTCTCCGTAAAATACTTTTACTCTTACTGCTTTCTCCATCGTCTCTCCTAAATGCGATTAGCTAGCTCTAACCTTGCTAGCAATCTTTTTAACAAGTATTAGTACCTCTTCAAGATTTGCAGGTACTCTTCCTTGGTTGGCGTTTTCGCCTGTATTCGGGTCGTCAAATGTCTGTAACGTACCTACCAGTATGTCTACAAGCTCTGCTGTAGTTACCTCTCTGTCCAGGTCTACGTTGTAGTAGGTAGTCGTTTGAGTCTTTAGCTCGTCTAGTCCCTTGCTGTAGTTGTTGCCTTCCCAAATCTGTATTGTGTAGTTGCCAGTTGCTAGGGCAGGCGTAGTGGTAGGGTGAACGTTGGCGTAGTACCAGTTGAGAGCTAAGTCTCCTGTTTGCGCAAGAGTTATTGCATGGTCTGCAACGCTCGTAAAGTCTGTCATTTCCTCAGTAGAAGGGTTCCAGAGCCTTCTGTTTTCGTCTATGAGCAAGGCGTATATAGCCTTACCCGTTGTACCTGAGTCGTCGTTGTAGCCTATGTTAATACCTGACGCAGCGTAAACGCCAGACGTATAGCCTGTACTGCCTCCGAGTCCTGTTGTACCGCTTCCGCTCATGCTGCCTAATGGCATAAACTACCCCCTTTAGATTGGTCTTACTATGCGCCACCAGACTATGCTGGTGTCTCCCGTCTCCGTACCGCTCATGTCTGCCTTCTTTGCAGTAATCACAAAGCTTGTAGCATTCGTCAAGGCAGAAACAAAAAGATGTCCTAGAGCTGTACTAGAGTTTGTACTTTGGCGCGAAAACTCTATAACGTCGCCAGTTGCTACTGAGGTATTAGTTACAGTAACTGTACCTGCTACCAAGGTTGCGCTACCTGCCATAGAGTTAGAGGCTACCTTGTGACTCAGGCCTCCTGTCTTGTTTACCGCAAACTGCGTTGTCCAAGTACCCGATCCTGACCCTGCTATAGAGCCGTCTGCTGTCGTTCTAAACTGAGCAATGTCTACCGTTGGACTGGTAAAGCCGTCAGCAATCAAAGCTGTTTGCCCTGCTCTGTTGGCTCTTGTATGCCATTGCGCAGCAGGAGCATGAGTACCAACGCCTCCGAACGTAGAGGTGTCAGACCAAAGACCCAGTACGCAACCATTGCTAACAGAACAGCAAGCATAATAACCAATTGCTATTGAGCGAGTAATCGCCTGAGAAATACCGCCTGTAATAACGCCAAGACCGGGGGTGCAGTATTCGCTCTGCGCGCCAAAGCCTATAGCAATGTTAGAGCTACCCGTGAGTTCGTTCTGAGTACCGTTGGTTCTGCTGCTCAGCGCGGCTGCGCCTATGCCTACGGAGAACGCAACGTTACCCGCTCTTACTGAGTTGTTGCCAATGGCAACATTGTTACCGTTAGCGTTTGTTGTTACGCCTGCTGCTGCCCCCTGTCCTACGCCTATGTTTCCACTAGATGTAGTACAAGAATAAACAGCGGCTGGACCAATGGCAAGGTTAAAACTACCGCTTGTCATTGAGTAACCGGCGGTGTCTCCAATCATTGCGTTGTACTGTCCAGAGTCTATGAACCTTCCGCATTGGTCGCCCCATGCAAGATTATAAGAGCCTGTAGTTAGAGAGGCTAGGCATATTCTACCAATGGCAATGTTTCTAATTGCCGTACCTCTTGTTAAAGACGTATTGCCAGAGCTGGGGCCAATGAACATATTGGTAGACTCAGAGGACGTTTCTCCGTAGGTATGAAAGTATTTAGTTGCGCCAAGGTAAATAGCAGAAGGCGTTGTAGCTGTTGAAGCTGCAAGCCTTATGCTACCTGTAAGCTCTAGCTGCTGGTTAGGAGAAGTCGTACCAAGGCCTAGACGATGGTTTGTAGCGTCCCAGAAAAAGTTAGAGTTGTCCTGAGAATAAACGCCTGAGGCTCCAGCGTATACAACTGAGCCTGTCGTAAAGGCTGTAGACGTACCTGTACCTCCCTTGCCTACCGCAATCGTTGTAGCATTCCAAGTACCCGTAGCAATCGTGCCGACCGTTACAAGAGTTGTTGTACCAGTCCAAGTAGTAAGAGCCGTGTTCTGTACGTTGTTCAAGCTGAGCAACGTCTTTGCTGTCGTTGCGCTCAAGACTTCAACGTTGCCTGTACCTGCTGTATTCCTACCTAGCAAAGAGGCTGTAGCCATCGTAGCCATCTTTGCAAGAGAGACAGAGTTGTTGGCAATCGTTGCAGCAAAGCTGCCAGTACCTGAGCCTGTAACGTCGCCAGTAAGGGTGATTGTCTGGTTGCCAGTATTCGTGCCTGACAAGTTAGAGCCTGTGATTGCTCCGCCCGCTGTAATGGTTGTAGTTGAGTAGAGGCTGTTTACAGAGATGTCTGCGCCTGTACGCAGTACAGAGCCGTCTACAGCAACGTTAAAGTAACCGCCTGCCCCTCCGTCAGAGTAGGTAAGACCGTCGCCAGGAAGCAGGACTCTCTCATTAGGGAGAGTTGTTTCTGAGTTGACGGTAATGTAAGACTGCTTCTTTGAAGGTACGTTTGGAAATAAATCTAAAGGCATGGTCCCCTTGTCCCCTTACTGTTATGGGTAGTTCTTGAATGCTGCCCAGCGAAGCGTGTAGTTCGGATTGCCAGCAGAAGCCTTCTTAATCTGGAAGCCCGTTGCTGTTTGCTGAAACGTTATTGAAAGCGTACTGTAAGTTGTACCGCTGCTGTAGATTGTGTCAAGGATGTACAACGTTCTTACGGTCAAACCGTCAAGAGCGTTTATATGTACGCATGTCTGAGTGTACGGCTTTATATGGTCTGCGTCTGCTGGGTATGTAGCCGTAAAGTCAAAGTACAATACAATCATGTCTGCTTGCCAACCAAGCGTAACGACTTGGTAAGAGGTAGAGTTGACGGTAAGATTGCCGCTGCTAATCTTGAGGTTTGCTATAGACGAAGGTACTGCCGCTGTTATAGCTGCGTCCATTTGAGCTTTGTTTACAGCGTCGTTGCTGGTCGTACCTGTAGCAAGGCCTGTAATCTTCTGACTGTTCATAGCAACGTCAGCAGTGGGGGCTGTCATCTGGTCAAGGCGGTTAGTTCTTACCTGCGTGTCAAAGCCTGAAACGTCTGCTGCTGTAATCGTACTGAAGGCTCCTACTCCTGCTCTCTTCATGAGGGCTTGACCGTTTGTACCGCTTGCTGAGAAGTCTACTTTAGGTAGCGTTACAGCTCCGTCTGCTAGCTCTGCCGTGTCAATAGACCCTGAGGGAATGACAGGAGTAATAGGAGCTTCGCCCATGATTGCAGAGTCCAGCTTTGCGTCTGCTGCTACCTGCCTAGCGTAAAGCTCTTGACCCATCCATATTGTCTTGTTGCGCAAATCATTTAGGCTGTTTGCGTCCAAGGCAGAGTTGCCAGTGAATGCGTCTGTAGATTCGTTAACAAGAGTAATCCTCTTTATTCTAATCTTGAGCGCAGCCGTTGGCGCAGTTGCCAGGGTAATCGTGTTGGTACTGGCGAAGGTATAGGCTACCTCTTCGTAGTTACCGCCTGAAGATGTCTCTACAAAGACAGCAACGTAGCTAGAGTTACGGACAGAGGCGGTGCCTCCGATGGTAACGTTTGCTTTGTTAGGGAAGTCAAAGCCTAGGGTGTATGGGCCTGTCGTACCGTTGCTGGTACGTTCAACGTCCCCGAATGCTTCTGTAACTGGGTCTGGTAGTAATGGGTTAAACTCTGACATTATTTCTCTCCGTAAATAGCATTGAGGATGTCCTCTGCTTTAGTTCCGTCAAACAGTCCGTGATTCCTTCCATATTCCAAAGGACCACGTATAGCGGTTGTGTCTAACAGTCCGCCAGTAATGTACTTAATCAGAGACGTTCTCTCTTTCTCTGAAATGTCTTCATGCGTAATAAACTTCTTGTTCAAGGCAGAGAGAGGGTTAGTAACTAGGCCTGTAATTGTTGAAATGGCAGGAGGCGTAAGCTCCGACCTACCTGCATTCTTTACTGCATACGGGTCGCCAAAGAAGATGTCCCCTCCCCAGGAAATACCTTTGCTTACAGCCCACGGGGTATAGCCTGAGTAGTCCAAAGACTTAGAAACAAACTGAAGCTTGCCTTGAGTCGTAGACCAGTTTTCTTCTAGCTGGTCGTGATGACCGCTGATGTATGCGCGTAGGTAGGTAGCAAGTAAAGCTCCTGACGCTACTAAGCCAAACACTAGCGTTCTATTAACGATTGAGCCATTAGCTCCCCTAAGCAGAGCGTTGTTTGCCTGCTCTGTAGCCGTCCTTAGAAACTGCTGCATAAGACGGTTTGGTATACCGTTTCTTCCGCCAATGAAGTCTGCTGTAGGTCCAGGTACGTTCATACCGTAACGCTTGACCGTGAAGTCTAAGTAGTTGCCAAGCTGACGCAGTAGCTGAGCGTTGCTTACTTCGCCTATAGCTCCCTTGACTGCGTTAACGTTTGCCTTGTCTCTCAAGGCTGTCTCTATGCCTTCGCTGTATGTAGGACCAAAGCCAAGAGACTCTACCTCCTTAGGACCGTACATAGCCTCTAAGAACATATTGCGCTTAAGCTGTACCTTAATAGCCCTAAGCTTGAAGTCCTCAGGATTGAGAGCATATGTCTTAGCAAGCTCGTCTGTCATCTGAGGTATAGCTAGGTGTTCGTCTACATGGTTAATCAGGTTAGAGAGTCTTACAATCTCTTCGCCTGAGAAGAAGGAAGACATTGCGCCATAACGGGTGTACAACTCGCTTGCTGCTGCTGGCTTCAAGCCTTGTTCTTTGGCAACAGCCTTGACAGCCTCAACAACGCTGCTTCCTGCTTCAATCTTCTTAGCAATGAGGGCAGAGTTAGAAACGTCGCCAGTACCTGGACGAATAGCAGACAACAACTCATTTGTGAATGAGCCGTCAATCTGAGTACGGGTAATAGGACCGTTCATGCTGAGCTTGTTAACCAAGCCCATAAGGTTGCCAGTAAAGCCTCTAAACTTCTCTGACTTTGTAGTCCCTCTAAAGGTAGCTCCTGCGCTAGCCACGTCGTCTCTCATCTTCATCTGCGTAATGCGTAGTACGTCCTCAACTCCGATGGTCTGCGTCTCAAGGAGAGTACCAAGGTTTGCAGGCGACATACCAGACTTAACAAGGTCAGCTCTAATGAATGGTACGAAGTTCCATAAAGCAGGTAACGTGCCCATCTGCAAGGTCGTTGCATGACCTAGCGTTCTGAAAGCGTCAGGAATCTGAGAGATGCCAGACAGCTTAAGCTGCAAAGCTCCAACGAAGTTAAATACAGCGTCTACCCTAGGGTCTGACGATTGCTTAGGCGACATATTCAAATGCTCTCTAAGGTAAGCCTCTAACCTAGAAGACTTCTCTACCGCTCTCTCTGCTTCCAAAGACCCCAGCGTCTGACGCGCATGCTGCTTGTTGTACTCAAAGAGAGCTGCTAACGTGTCGTCGTTAAACTGCGTGATGTTACGGAAAGTCTCAGGGCTAAACTTATTCTCTCCCTGCGCAAGCTTGCCTTGCAGGTTGTCATAGAAGCGAACAAGGTTACTGAAGAGGGCAGACTCTCCAGAGTTTGCATTCATCTTCTTAAGCTCTAGGTTGTAAAACTCTAGCGTTCTCTTGTAGAGGTTTTCTGCTGTATGAAGCTTGACTAAGAAGCTCTCTTGAGCTTTGAGGAAGTCTGTAGACGAAGCAGTAACGCTCTCAGGAAACTGAGCTAGTACCATCTGAGCTTCGGTTAGGCCTGCCATACCGTGCCAGTTGTTATTGTAGTCCCAGACTACCTTTTGTACGAGGTTGCGCTCTGCAATCGGATTAGTCTCAGCAATCTTTATTTCGTCTGCGGAAATAATGCCCTGCTTAGAACGGAAGACCTTACCCGTTTGCGCGTCTACTAGCTCGTCTTTAACGAAGCGGTCTAAGCCTATGTACTTGCCGCTGGTTGGAGAGTCGGTAAGAGGTCTTTCTTCTGCGCGGAAAAGCATAGACAAGATTGTGTCAAGCTTGCCCATCGTCATGTCTGCGCCGTTGTCAATGCATACAGAGGTAGCCTTGCTCATGACAGTATTCTTTGCAAAAGGAATACTCTCAGAAAGCTTGCCCGTACCTGCTTGTCCTACAAAGCCAGTCTTCTCCCAGTAAGCTAGCATGTCCTGCTTAACCTTGGCATAAGAAGCGTAGTCAATGCCTGGCCACAACTCCTCCTTGTACTTGTCCACTATGCCATTCTCAACAAGAGTAATAAGAGCGTTGTTGTCTACCTGTCCTGCCTGTCTCTTGAGACGGCTAGACTTCAAGACAGAAGCATTGCGGTTTATGCGCAGCTCTTCTGTCATATGGTTGAAGGCTTCATACTTCTTAGCTGTTTCCCAGCCTACCCATTCTCCACCGAAAAACCAGTTACGCGCAGCTTCTGGTTTAGGTATAGGTCTTACAAAGGACTTGAAGGGAGAGACAAGAGCAACTTGTTCTGCCTTGGCTCTCTGTATAGAAGTGTTTTGCATCATGTCATATACAGAAACCATCTTGGCTATGGTATTTTCTGTCTGCCCTACCATCGGTATAGTCATTGGAGAGTATATAGAGAAGAGCGCAGCGTCTAACCTGTTGGCTCCAATCTCATACTTTATAGCCTGCTTGGTAAGGTTGGCAACCTTAGAAAGCTTCATGCCTCCCGTGTTCGGGTTAACCTCTCCCTCTTTCTTCAAGAGAGAATGCTGAGCCTCTGCAACCTTAAGCCAAACATCGTTGCTACGGTCTAGGTTGTAGTCGCCTAAGTCTCTAATCTTCATAGAGAGAGCTGCGCCAGCTCCCGTAAACCTGTCGCCTGAGTCTGTAGCAGAAGCAGAGACAAGGTTAGTTCTCTTCTTTTCCGCCAAAGAAGAAGCCAAGTCTAAGACAGCATTAGCTGCCGTCTCTTTGCTGCCTGTCATCTTGTCCCAAACGTCCAATGCGTCTTTTAGTCCAGCTTCGTCTATGGCTGCAAGCTTGGTCTGCAAGTCTGCCTTCTTGAGTTCTGCTAGCAACTGGTCAAGCTTATAGCCTTCGGGCGGTACTACCTTCTCAAAGAAGGCCTGTAGTATTGGCTGCTTAATCTCTACCTTGCGCAAACCCATTTCGTCCAGGCGACCGTAAGAGAACATCTGCGTGTCTCTGTTGGCAATCTTTTCTAACTGAGCTATAGCTTGGTCGTTAGCCTCAAGCGGACTGGTCGTAGACTGAGCCTGCTTAGCCATTACGTCTTTGAGCATTGCTGTTTCTTCTGGCGAGAATGCTCCCTTACCCTCGCCAACAGGCGTGTTCTGAGGCTTAGCCTCAACAGGCGTAAGGTCTGCTGCCATCGGTATGTCTTTGAGCTTGCCCGTTCTCGGAAGCTCTGTACCCGCCTTGCCTGCTAGCTCTGCTGCTGCGCCACGGTCTACAGACTGGTTATTGAGGTACGGGTTAGGCTCTGTCTTTGGCAGGTCTTTAGGAGCTTTAGCCTCTGTAGCTACAGCGTCTACAGGCGCAGCAGCAGGAGCCTGAGCTACCTGTTGAGGCTGTACGCCTTCGTTAAACATTCTGTCTAGCTCGTCTTGTACCTGCTTGGAGAGTGGGGCGTTAGCCTTGTCAAGCTCTCTCTTCATTAGGTACAAGTCTGCAAACTCTGGCGGTAGCTCTTTAGTCAACTCGTCAAAGGCTGACTTGTTCTTACCGTAAAGCTTGTAAGCTGCCTCTAAGAACGGGTCTCCGCCAGTCTTGTACTTCATCTCTCCAAACTTTGCAGCGTCTCCGAAGCCTTTTAGCAAAGAGCCGAAGACTAACGCATAAGCATAGTTTTCAGGAAGACTTGCAAGGCTCTGCGCTACGGTATGGTCTTTCTCTCCGCCTGCCTTTGCTAAGCCTATAAGCGTTCCTTCCTGCAATGGTACAAATACAGCAGCGTCTTTAGCAGACTCTACTATAGTCTTTCCTACATAGGATGTTGCCCTAGACAGCATGGTTGCTTTACCTGCTGCGGCTGCAATCTCTGTTGCGCGTACAGCGTCTACAACTCTCTTGCCTTTGATTGCGTAGTAACCCCACTTAGCTCCTTGCGCAATCTTACCCATACTGATTAGGCCTATAGGGTCTGCCATTGTTCCTACAAGGTTTGCAGTCCAGTCGCCTACCCACGATCCTGTACTCATAGCAGCCTTCTTCTCAAAGTCTGCCTGCATAAAATCGTTAGCAAGTTGAGCCATAAACAACTGAGGGTCTTTGCCGTTGTACTCGTCGTAGTGTCCCTCAGAATGCAAAGCTAAAATGTTCTGACCCTCTGACGTTTTCTCTAGGCCTGGAGCCGCCATCTTGAAATAACTAGCAACGTCCATAGACCCGCCGCTGTCTACAGAGTCAGGCAGCCAACCGTTACGCGCGTCCATCTTGTTAGCCTCAAAGAGAAGCCTACCCGTAATGTTGTCAAGGCTTGCTCTAGCCTTAAACTTGTCCATGAAGCTTACCGTTTGCTCTTCCTGCGTAGGCAAAGCAAAGGTATTCTGTTCTGTCATACCGCCAATCAAACCCTTGTAGTCAGGCTGGTACGTCAAGCTGTCTGCGTAGCTCTTGAGGAAAGAGTTTGCAGAGTCTTGGTTAATATGGTTAAGAGCTTCCATGAAGGGAGCATTGCTTAGTAAAGGGTCTTGCTGCTTCGGTTGAAGCGAAGGATTGTTTGGGTCGAACATTAATTACCTGCCTTTAGTTTCATTCTTAGAACGTGTACAACGGGTTGCTTACTGGACTGCTAGGAGACGGAGGGGTTAGCGTTGGCGTTGCCTTCTTAGTCTTCAAGTCGTCTTGCTGCGCCTGCCATGAAGCAGGGAATACAAGCTTGCTGTTAGAGCCGTCAGCTCCCGTAATGTCAGAGCCGTAGTACAATATAGGTACTTCTATGTTGCCGCCTACCTTCCTTGCATTACCGAAGTCGTAGCGCAACTCTGACTTGTCTATACCTGCTGCCTTGTACAAGTCTTTATTCTTCATAGCTACATACTCGTTGATGTTCGGCACCATGCTCTTGTTAATGCCTAGGGCATTCCATGAAGCTGCAAAGTTTGCGTAGGCCTTGCCTCCAAACTCAAACGTTAAGCTATTGTCGGTTATAAACTTGTCTGCTCTCTTGGCTGCCCAGGCTCCAGCTTCCTTAACGTCTACTGCGCCGTTGTTGCTCATATACATAGCCATACCCTCTTTGAAGACTTCTCGGTAGGCTCTCTGTAAATCAGCGTCGTTATAGTCGGCTTTGCCTCCAGCTCCTGCAATGTTCTGCGCGGTACTGTAATACTTGCTCTGGTCTAAGCCTAAGTCTCTGAGCGTAAAGACCTTGCCGTCTCCTACGCTGGTCGTGTTAGTGACCTTCGTACCGTTCTCTGCGCTGTTGAGCAAAGCCTCTGCCTTGTCAAAGAGCTTAGGGTCAATACGAGACAATCTGTTTGTTACTACTCTTGTGTCTTCTCCACCAATAGCAGAAACGACCAAGCCAACAGACAACTTGCTAGGTAGGTCTTTGGTAAGAGCAATGCCGTAGTTAGGCTTTGCCTTGTAAACTTCTAGAGCTGCGTTTAATCCTTGCGCAAAAATCATAGGGTCTACGCTGTCGCCTGCTTCTTTGAGTAAGCCAAGAGCGTTAGGCGTAACCCTACCGAAGTTGGCTACCTGCCAGTTAATAGCGTCAACCCCTCTGAGGTTGAGCAAGGCAGCCTTACGGTCTATAGCTGCGTTATGGTCTGCGCCTAGCAAGACTTGCTTGTTGTCTGTCGGGTCTGTAGGGTTAGCTCCTAGAGCCTTCTCTACGTCGCCCATAAGAGCAACCTTAACTGCTTGGTCTTGTACCTTTGACTGTACCTCCATTGCCTGCAACGGGGTCAAAGCCTTATTGTTCTTTACTTCGTTCTGAAACAAAGCGACCTGTTCAGGAGTCCAGGCAGCGTCTACTCCTTGCAATAAGTTCTTCTTTACTTCCTCGCCAATCTTTATTTGATTGTTGGCAATCTGAGATTGCAGAGCTGCAATCGTACCGCCTAGCGTAGGGTACTTAGCAAGGTTTGCTTCTGTACCTATTCTCTTAAGCTGCTCAAGCGCAACGTTTGCGTCTATGCCTATAGACTGACCGAGTGGTCCTGCAATCATTTGGTCAAGCTTCTTTATAGCGTTGTTCGTTGCGTCCTCTGCTGTAACCTTACCGTTTGGGTTAAGGCGTACCATGCCTTGCGCATAACGGGAGACTAAGGAGTCAAACTCTTGCGGTAGGTGACCTGCCTTGAATGCCATAGCAGCAGAGTTTTCAAACTCTCTGTCTACTCCGTCTAAGGCCTGCTGTCTCTTGTTGGCTATGTCTTCGCCTACTGCGTTAGAGACTAAGGCGTACTGGTACTTGCGCATTGCGCCAACATATACGCCAGCAATAGCAGGGTTTGGCTGCTCTTGTCCTAGGCGTTCGTTAATGACCTTCTGTACATGCTGGTCTATGGGCGTAGTAGGGTCTGCTGCTACCAGCTTCTGTACCGTAAGGATGTCCGTGTTTGCGTCGTTGATTGCTACATGCTCATTGATTGCAGCCAACGTTTCAGGTTGGAGCATACCGTCATTAGCCTGAGAAATGTACTTCAACTCTTCTGTTGAGTGATTGTTAATGAAAGCCGTTAGGCCTAGCTGTTCTGTATGTCTTGCCTTCTCTGCTAAGCGTTCGTTGTCTATGCGGGTCTTTTCAATCTGTTGAGCTTGGAGATTGTTAGCCAAGGTTTCCGTCTGCGTTGTCTCAGTACCTAAGTTCTGGCGAGCTATAGCGAGCTTGTCTTCATTGGTTGAAGCAAGCTCTTTGAGCTTGGCTACGGCTGCTTGGTCCTGTATTTGTCTCTCTACGTCTGCGGTTTGGGTGTTGGCAACCTGAGTACCTAGCTTCATTGCGCCTGCTAGTACCTCCGCCATCTGGTCGTATGACCTGTCATAGCTTGGCGCAACGCCTGGCATTCCAACAACTGAGGCTTGTAATCTTCTAAAGCTTTCCATTAACGTCTCCTACCACTGTTGAATAACAAAGCTCCAAAGCTAAGACCTGCTTGTATGCTCTGCTGACTGGCAGTAGCCGTAGCTATTCTCATCATCTGGTCTTGTTGAGCTTTGACCTGTGCTACTTGGTCCATATTCAAAGCATAAACAGGGACTCCATTCATTAACGCTTGTCTCTGCGCCATCGTTCCGTTTGCAAAGGCGTTGTTTATTTCGTTTGCCCTGCTCAAGCCGTCAAGAGAGTTGCCTAAAGACAGACCCATCGAAGCTCCGCCTAATGCTCCTGAAACGCCTGCTAGTAGAGGGTTGCTCATCTGACTGTTTGCTCCGTTACGGGCGTTCTGCTTGGCAATCTCTGCTGCCTTCTCTGTATAAAGAAGCTTGCTGTCTATGTTCTGCTGGTCAAGGCTGCTGTCTTGAGCTACCTGCGCAATAACGTTGCGTAAGGCCTGACCCCTGGCAAACGTAGGAACATTGCTAAGCTGTCCAATCGTGCCTGCTGTTGCTTGTCCAAGCTGGTAAGACTGGTCGTAGGCTGCTGCCCTGCTCTGCGCAATCTCTAGGTTTATGTTCTTCTGACTAGCAATAGCTGCTTTCTTCAATGCCTTGTTCTGAGAGCTTGCTCCAGCAAAACCAATAATGCCACCGATGACAGCTCCTGCTGCTGTACCAATACCAGGCAAAATCATCGTGCCTACTGCTGCGCCTGAGGCTGCTCCTCCTCCTGCTCCTCCTGCTTCTGGTCCAAATGCCATACCACTCCCTCCCCTTAAACAATCGTAAACTCAACCGCTGAAACCGTTAGAGGCAATGCCCCTCTATGCTCTATGCGGATGATTGTGTTTCTGCCGTCTTGCAAAATATTTACCGTCTTACAGCCGCTTCTTATACCCGTGTCGCTTGCATAGTCTGCGCCTACAGCCAACGCTGCTACCGTCTTCCTTCTTTCAGTCGTACCAGACAAATCTCCTTTGCGCGAAGTAACAACGTCAAAGCCTGACGACAAGTAGTAAAATACTGTTGCCTCTGAAACTGTCGGCTTTGCTGAGCTAGGACCAGCATACAACTCTGAATACTCGTCAAAGTCTAAGTAGCTCTGTCCTATGCAAACCTCTGCTGTTACCCTGCCTGCTACCTCTACCGTTGTAGAGTCGTAAGCTACAGGAGTCATGCTCTTAGGCGTAGACCCTGAAACAAAGACAACCGTATATGCGTCTGCGTTAGAGTAGCTAAAGACCGTCCTGTCTGTATGACTGTTGTACGATCCTGAAACGTAGACCCTACGGTCTAAGCAAGGGGCAGCAGCGTAACCTGCTGGCGCAGCCTCTGCCTTATGCTGGTAGTTCCATAGCTCGTAGCCGTTGGCAGTCTTGACGACAAGGCGTAACGTGTCGCCCCATTCGTCCATATAGGCTACCTTGTTGTCTGTCCCTTCCTCTGTAGTGTTGAAGTTGTAGTAGCTCCAACCAGTTTGTACAAGGTTGTTGCCGTCTATGGTCTTCTCATGTACTGCAACCTTACCGTCTGTAGTAAGGATGAAGAGGGTTGAGCCAAAGCGGAATAGCTGCAAAGGCGTTAGGCCTTGCAGGATCTTGAGAGCATGAGCATTGAGGTTGCCTGCTGTTGCTAGCGTACCGTACTGCGTAGGAGCAAACTCCTGTAAGTCGTTCATTTCGTTAACAAGTACGATTGAGGTTTGAGCAAAGGCGGGGTGTACTGCTTGAGTAGTCGTGTCGCCTATGCCTACGTCTGTACCGTTTATGCTTGTTAGTTGCTCCTGACCTGAGGTAAAACGTAGCTGTCCCTTTTCGCACAGGATGGCTAAGTCTCCTGCTATTGATTGCGCAAAAAGAATACCGCCAAGAGTGTTAGCGTTAAGCGGTTGGCTAATCGGGTTAGAAGCTACGTCATTGGTAGCGTCTATGTCGTTGACGTATAAAAGCTCTCTGTCCATTGAAGACGTAGAGCAAACGTAGCCTGAGCCTGGTAAAAAGAGCCTACCTGAATGGGCTGCAACTGCGTCTAAGGTCGCGCCGAAGATTGGCAAAGGAGGGTTACTAGCGTTGTCGCCTGACCTGCGCGGAGTCCAATCTATTTCCTCAAACGTGTAGTATGCTGCGCTTGGTCCGCTAGGGTCTGCTGGCGTTCGGATGAGACGATGAGGTAAGGTAGAGCCAACAGGTATAGCGTCCGTGTCATTAGGCGCAAACGTTCTTTGCCATTCAAGACCAGCTCTACCGTTGCTGACTCTCTTGTAGTAGCCGCTTGGTACGCCTCCGTCATTGAAGTTAACCTTGTAAATCTCATTGAGGGTTGCTGTATTTGGCAGGTCAGTAAAGTTGTCTACTGTACCTGAGACTGTATAGTCGTCGCTTGCCTCTACCTCAGCAACGACTGAACGGTTGAGAATAACAATAGAGTTGCCTAGTACGGTCGTCCTACAGGTTGACCTGTCCATGCCTTCTAGGTAGCCGTTGCCTGCTTCGTTAACTACTGTAACCTCAGCTCCAGTCGTACCGTCTATAACGTACAAAGAGCCGTCCTGAATGAGTATAATGTCATTCTGGAAGCTGGTGATGTAAACGTCTTCGGGGTCTGCTGCTGTTGGTATTTTCGTACCGCCTATGGCAGCAACGTAGGTTGTACCATTTCTTGTACGGCTGCCTACGGCTATGTCTAAGGTCTTATTGAGACAGTCTGTTGTTTGACCTGGCTGCTTACGCCAAGGCGGTTGGTTGCTGAGTCCTTGGTAGGTTTGCGCAAAAGAAATCTTCTTCCCCATTCTCTCCCCTTTAGATGTTCAAGTTATTGTCTACTGAGCTACCGCCTGTAGCGTCTCCGTAGTCTGTTGGGTAGAGAAGCTCAAGGGCAGCCATACGGTTAACAGACTTCATTTGCCATAGCTGCAAGCTGGTAAAGTCGTCTCTCTTAATCTGCATGAGGTAAGAGACTGCCGCCTTATGAGCTATAGCTTGCTGCCCCTCTTCGGGTATGTCAGTCCAAGCAACGTCTACTACGCATTGCGCAGAGTTAATGTCTTGGTCGTAGTAGCTGCTAGTAGAAGGTTGCCAAACGTAGCCGCCTCTTACAGTCAAGCCGTCAGGTAGGTAGACCTTCAGGTACTCGGCTACAGAGACTTTGCTGTTGCCGTCTACTTCAAGGTCTACGGTGTCGGTGTTGAAGAGCCATCCCATTTGAAGAACGCTTCTCTTTGCTTGCGCAAGATGATTAGCAATCTCTGCTACGTCAGGGTCTGCAACGCTTATTGTATTTATAGCAGCTTGGCTTACTGCTTGGAGACAAAGGTTATAAGCTTGTAGTTCTGTCATGATGCCTCCGTAAAGTAAATCCTGCCTACGCTGGTGAAGGCGTAAGCAGGGGTGTATAGCTACAACTAGGAGAGAAGTAGCAGATTAAAGATTAGGTTGTACCAGCGTCGCCTCTGAGACGGACTACGCAGGTGCTTCTTGGAGAAGAAGTACCAACGTACATACGGGCAGAGATGACAGCCATTTCCTGACCAGGTAACTGCTCAACCTTAACAGTTGGCATACCGTAGTAGTTAACGGCAAGAGCTTGCTTGTGCCATATGCAGCCCCAGTTTGGCTGACCACCAGCGTTGTTAATCTTGTACTTACTGTCTCCGTAGTCAGTGTTTGAAGAGTCGTCAACGCCGAATGAGTAGCTACCAGAACGTACCTTTACGCCCATGATGTTCAACTCAGTGAAAGGTCTTGAGTTGTCCTGACCAGAGATGAAGTCTCCAGAACGGAAAGCAGCATTGCTGTAGAGCTTAGTAAGGTATGTAGGGTGGAGCAAGCCGACACGGTTTTCGCTTGGAGCATTGAGAATGTCCAAGGCTGTAACTGCGCCAACAACTGCGTCTGCAACGTCAGTAGCTGTATAGCTAGAGTCGTCGTTGAAGAGAACAGTTTGACCAGTTGCAGCAGCCGTAGTAAGCATATAGTTTACCAAGGCTCTTTCAAACTTAGAACGCATGACCTGAGCGAGGTCAGTGATGTAGCCCTTGAAAAGGTCTACTTCATTTGTGTCCTGAGCTGCTTGCGTAATGTAGACCTGACCACGGTAAGGCTTCGTGTCAGGGGTGATGTCTGCGCTAGACTCAGTTGTAGCTGGGTCTGAGAGTACAGCACCGTCATAGCTTTGCAAGACGGTAGGCGCAGCTTGTAGAGCGTAGCCAACAGTCTTACTGTTGTAGGTTGTGCGTAAGTACCAGTCGTCGCCGATTTTGCCGGCTTCGTTAAAGGCCATGATGAGGTCTGGGGCTAAGTCCTTAGTTGCCCAGTTTGTGAAAATGTTTCCTGCCATAATAAAAACTCCAATGTAAAAGTAACCAACCAACGAAGTAAACCGCTAGGTGTTTGAGGTTGTCAGCGCAACGGCTGAGGCTCAGACAATCTAGTTGCTTAGTTCCTTAGTGAGGTTGCCTACGTTGGGTTATGCCAGGTAGAGGCTCATGCGGGACCAGCTTTGTCTCTCGTCAAAGACGGGAGCTATATTCAGTTGTTCAAGCAGATTGCTTGAAACTCCTTTGTTCCTCGTTAGAAAAACAAAGAAGCTATATGTACTCAGCTTGCCGTAGGCCGTGGCGGTATGCTGATGTTAAACTCATTGCCGCTGTAGTTGCCTTCAACCATAACCTGTACTGCGTTCATCCAGTCCCAAATCCACTGCGCTCTAGGCAATACTCTTGTTGCTGCAAAGTACCTGCCTAACCATTCGATTAAGTCCAAGAAGTCCTGAGGGTCATTCTCGCCAGGCCCTTGTCCCTCTTGGTTCTGTAACGATTGCCATAAGACCCACGGCCCATGCAAAGACCCTCTAGTAAAGGTACTAACGTTTGGACCTACGTGGATGCGTCCGCTTGTCACAAGAGGAGTCGGTATAGTTAAGTTGTACGTTGACATTGTTCAGTCTCCTTAGCGAGGACGTATGTTACCCTTCTTCCACAAAGCCTCAGTAAACTCCTTTGAAGTTGTACCCTGTCTCTTAATCTCTGCCTGCTTACGGACAGCAGGGTCAGAGCTGTACTTGTCCTTGAGGTATTCCTCAACAGAGGTGTACTGGTCGGTTGCTGTAGAGGCGACCGTGCCGTGTTCAATCTGTACGCCTTTGTCCTTGGCTTGCTTGTAGCGTTTCTCTACGTCCTTCAAGACACCCCACAAGCCATGCTCTATAGCAATGCTTACGGCTGCAAGCTCTTGCTCATTGAGGATTTGAGGCGCAGCTTTGTGTAGCTCTCTAACGTCAGTGTCTACATAGCTCTGCGCTACCTTCATCTTCTGAGCTACAACGTACTGCGTCTTAGCTACCTCGTCTTGTACCTGCGCGTCTGACAAGCCTAAAGCCTTGAGGCTTTGGATGGCTTCGGGCGAAGGCGTACCAGCCAGGAACAAGTCTGATGTCAGAGCTTGTAGGCTCTCTGCGTAAGGGCTGCCCTTGGCTGCCTGAGGCTGTCCCTCTGGTTTGGCTGCGTCAGTGGGGGAGGCAGCAGGCGTTGCGTCCTGAGGCTTCGTAGGGGCTGCGGTCGTAGCCTTCTTTAGCTCTGCAATCTGAGCAAGGAGCTTGCCTACCTCAGCGTCTGAGGACTGCTTAGCCTTGGCTAGCTCGTTGAAATCTCCCTTGTACTTGACCTTCAGAGACTCAATCGGGTCTGAAGGTTTGCTGTCAGAAGCAGGAGCTGCAACGGGTGCAGTCTCTTGCGTCTTAGCGTTAATGTCTACTTGCGGTGATGTCTGCGGTACTAAGTCTGCCATCTTTCTCTCCTAGTGTTTTGCGCGAAAAAATAACGCGCGTTGAATATGTCTTTACTGGAAGACCGTGCTTGTTAGCGCAACGGTCGAAGACTCTAACGTATATGAGCCAGTCTTCAAGGCTCTTGTCTGCGTCAGGTACAGAGAGCTGTACGTCTGCGTACTCCGTACCCTTTACAATAAGGTCTGAGAGTAAAGCTACTTGCTCTTCTCTCATTGCTAGTATGCGGTTGGCAATGTCTTGCCTCAAGGCTATTAGCTCTACGGTGTCTGTAAAATCTACGGTAATCATTACGGTTTAATCTTCTGTCCAAGTCCAATGAGAGCCTTCTCAATGTCTGTAATCTTAATCGTCTGCGCGTCCATCTTTGCGCCTAGCTTGTCTATGAGTTCCTTTACCTGTTCGTCTTGCTTGTCTACTCTCTTCTCTAGCATGGTAATGCGTAGTTCCTGTTGAGCATTCTCTACTTTAGTAATCGTGTAAAAAGTAATAGCTGGACCTGCAATCGCAATGAGCAAGCCAATCGTTGAAGACATACCTTTGATTTGCTCTAGTAAACTGTTCCTCTTGTCTACTGTCATTGTCCCTGCCCTCCCTGTTGGCGTTGCTGTAGTAATGCCTGTAGCTGCGCTGGACCCATTGCCTGCGCTTCTGCTGCTGTCGTGTCCTGTAGTACCTGCTGAGGTTGTACCTGCGGTTGCTCGTTAAACAAGCCGTCAGTATTGACCCTCAAGCCGTCTGCCATCTGCTTTAGCAACTCAGGTACGTTTATGTATTGACCTATGACCTGCGGACCAAGCACTCTGTTGGTCTGTTCCATAAGGGAGATGAGTCTTTGCAAGTCCATCTCTCTAGCAAGGGCAGAGTTACCTGTAACAATGAGAGGCTGAACAAGACGCTTCATTGTCTCATTGTCTACCTGTATACCCTTGGCTAGCAAGGCCTGCTGAAGACCTGAGCGTATGTCTAGGACAATAAGGGTTGCCTCTATGACAGCCTTGTAAAACGTACCTGCCAAGACTTGACAGAGAGAGCCTACTAAAGACTCAAGCTCTGTCTTAAGGGCTATAACTTCGGTTGCTGTATTGGCTTGCGCTGCGCGTTGGTTAAGACCTACGGCTGAGAGAGAAAGGAGCTTCATTTCTGCGGCTTCTTTCTTGCGGTCTATAAACTCCCAGTCGTTAATCTTCTGACCTGAGGTGAACAACTGTAATGAGCCATGAGGTAGGCGTACTACTTCTCTGTTCTTAAGCTTGGCGATCCTGCTGGTTGGGATGTCGTCTGCTCCGCCTTGAGGCCAGAACGTAGCGAAGCTCCAAGCTGCTGTTTTCTTTGCGTCTCTTATAGCTTCTGCGTCTTCGTTTATTTCGCGCAATAAAGGAATATGGTCCCAGTAATAGGCTCTTGCGTAGTTGTTAATCGTTGGCAGTTCGGTAGTAACTAAGACGTACTGAGCTGCTGACTCGTCTGTACGCTTTGCTCGTTCGTCTGACTCTCTCTGTACCCATACGCTACCGTCCTGCTTGTTGACGTAGATGTACTGACATTCTTTCTTAGGCTCTCCGTTCTCTGCCTTGACGTTTACTACCTCTTCAAGGATGAAGTAGTTAACAGTACCGTAGGTACGATTGACTACTATAGAACGCAGAGGGTAATGCTTGAAGCCTGAGCTGTCAACCTTAACAACGTTGTTGCCTTCAATAAGGACTCTCTCAATAACCTGATGCTGAATGCTGCCAAAGTCTTTCTCTGCTAAGAATCTTTCTACTCTGTCCTCTTGCGGTCTTGCTGACTCTTCAAACGTCTTACGGTCTTTGTCGTCGAGGTCTAAGGCAGGGTCAGTAACGACTCTAAAGAAGCGTACATTAACTGGTGCGTTGGTTGCGCAGAGGATAGAGGTAAGGCCTTTGACTGCCCTAGCTCCTGCGTCTGAGGCAGCAACTCTATAAGAATGCTGGTCTTCGGCGTAGCTTCTTGCGCCTGAGTAATCAGAAGACCCTTGAGGCCTAGGCTCAATAGAGCCTATGGTATACTCTGAGCAACGTTGCGCCGTGTCAAGGGCTTTGATTCTGTCTTGTACTCCGTTACGGTACAGGATCTTTATGTTTGGTATTCTCTCTGCCATCCCCCATGCCCCTTTATGTTAAAGCTTCAATCCTGTATTGCTACTGTAAAACGCCTGGTCTAACGTGTTTGCCTGCTGCAACATTCGTACTCTTGCTGCCTTCGCTTTTTGCAGCTTGTCTAGGCGTTCTTGCGTAGTTTCTGCTGCTGGCGGTGGCGGTATGTAGGGGGCTTTGGATGATGTCATATGCTTATTCTCCTGCGGTATTTGCTGGACCAATCTTGTCTATTAACTTCTGCATAGCTGAGACGTATTCCTCCTCAGTGGGCGAAGTTCCTCTAGCAACTGTTGAGGTGTAGCTTTGTATTTCATTGAGGATTGCTAGCTGGTCGTGGGCTAAGCCAAGCTTCTGTAGTAGCTCTGCTGGTCCTAGTCGCCTGCTACTCCACTCTCCGTCTGAGTCTTCAAAGACCTGCTTAGGGTCTTCTGATTCAAACGTGTACAAGGACTCTTCTAGTTGTTTCTCTATGACTTCTCTTGCTCGTACAATAAGGTCTGTCATGCGTTTACTGTTAAGGTTGTTCATTGGGCTAGCTCCATAAAGTCTGCCTGTATTTGCTTGACCCTTGCTGCTAGGTCTTCGCAACCCATTTCAGAGAAGCGTTGCGTAAGCTTTGCTAAGACGGCTGGTATAGTTGTTTCCATGCTGCTTCTTAGTAGCTTGTCGTACTGCGTATGAAAGGTCTGTAGTTCCTTGAGCTGGTCTGCATAGCTCTTACCGTTAGCGTCTCTTTGGAAGACTTCTTTAAGTATGGCTGCTTGGTCTGCGTTCATCTTGCGCAGTAGTTCTAACTCTTCTTTGTCTGTCATTTGTTCTCTCTCCTAGTTGAAGGTGTTAGTTCAAGAAACCTGTAGACATTCCTTCTAGCATCCTACAGATTTGTTCGATTGTCTCTGCTGAGACAGGTAGCTGTTTGTTCTTTGCGCGGAAATAGTTACCGCCTCTACTCTTGACGTTACCTGCTAAGCAACGTCCGCAGGCTACGAGTCCTGAGTGAGGGTCTTTGTACAGGTCTACTCTCTTCTGCTTACCGCAGACAGGGCAGAGAGCTAAGCCCTTCCATACTCTCATGCTCTTAGGCAGAGAGTCAAGGGGTACGGGTACAGAGTCGGGTACATAGTCCATTCAGGTGTATTACAAGGTTTCTGTAGGCTTGTCCTTTATTTGCCTTGTCCACTTTTTGCGCGGACGCCCGTCTTTGTTGTAGGTAATCTTTGGTACTCTAATCAGGTTCATCTCGTCTCTACGCTGTTGCTGCAAAGCTTTCTTAAGCCTTGTCTCTTCGGCTGCTGCTGTAATCTTGGCAGCTTTCCTTGCTTTCTTTTCCTCTGGGGTCAGGGCTTCTAGCTCTTGTTGCTCTTTGAGCTTGGCTGCTTTGCGCTCTGCAATCTTGGCCTTGCGCTGCTCTCTCATCTTCTTCTCTGTTAAGTTCTCTATTGCTCTGCCTACTCTGTAAGAGCCTCTACGTTTACGCTTACGCTCTCCCTCGTAGCTCTGGTCTCTAAGGTAATCCATCCTTTGCTCTGCCTCTATTTCCTCTAAGGCTTGTTGCTCTGCCAGGTCGTCGTCTACCTGTAGCAGGCGCATCTCTTTCATAGCTTGTTCCCACTCGGCTTCGTCACTGAGTAGCTGAGCTTCGTCTTGCTCTCCCTGTAGGACGGCAACAAGGGTGATGAGTCTGTCTAGTAGTTTATTCTTGGCGCAGGCTAAAGCTACGGCTTCGGTTTCACCTGAGGCGGTGATTGCAAAGACTTCTGAAACTGCGCGGTAGCCTTTGCCTGCTGGTATGACTTTGAAGCTGTCTAGTTCTTTCATACACTACTGTCGGCAGGTACGCTGCCAAGGCGCAGACCTTCACTAGATTCTTTGCGCG
>ERZ724522.319-NODE-319-length-32551-cov-7.039082_pt1 | contig 32551 bp, 44 predicted proteins | sample MGYA00376055_ERZ724522 | MGnify/ENA primary metagenome ERZ724522 (study PRJEB28724, sample SAMN07190884) | wastewater metagenome | isolation source: effluent of sewage treatment plant in Hong Hong | place: Hong Kong | collected 2016-03-17 ...
AGTAGGATTAAATCCCTCAGGTATGCTTGTTAATGACCTAAGGTATAAAGAACCTCCTACAGTAGGATTAAATCCCTCAGGTATGCTTGTTAATGACCTAAGGTATAAAGAACCTTTGTATTCATCTATGCCTTTAAATTGGTTTTCTGTTATGCCGTATTTTTGGCAAAATTCTGTGATTTGATTTTTATTTTTCATAGTTGTTTTTTACTACCAAATCCCCACTGTGATGTTCAGTGAGGTTGGTAGATATTGCGGTATTAATTATGCATACCATGAATTATATTGAGGTCTGCCATCCCATTTGTGCATATAATAATAACTCTCAGGATTGCATATAACAATATTGTTATTATAACCGGCTTTTAATCTTAAATTGTATTTTTGGTAAAATGATGCATCCTCAGGGATGAAATTATCTTTATCAGGTACAACATCACATGCCATACCGTTTGCCTGTTCAGAATTCTCAACTCTTTTACCGTATATGGAAACAACTGTAATCATTTTATTTTTTACCTCAGTAACTTGGTAAAAATTTACGTTTGTTTGCTCATATCCCCATGTATTCACAATGATATCACCAACTTTAAAATGCTCTGATGCTACAATTGATTTATTGATGGCATCTCTTTGCTGTTTTCTTTCAAGTTCAGATTGAATACGTTTTTCAATTGATTGTATTGCTTTATCAAGATAGTCTGCTGCCTCCTCAATCGTTTTAAAAACAAATCTGTTTTGTATTTTCTCTTTTCTATAATGAGCTTTAGGAGTCAATACTTTGCTTTCAACCATATATGGGCAATTTGGATACCTGGTTAAATTTTCTCTTAAAAACAAAGAATAAACAAATTTTCCGGCAGATTTTTGATTTAGTAGATTTTCCATTTGTGTTTCGATTTGATGGTTCAAAATAAAAACATTTTAAATTAAAAAACAAATAAAATATTATTTTTTATAAAAATATTTTTTTCATCAGATCTTTTTTAAAAGAAAAATGCTCAGAACTTCACAGCCTGAGCATCTCATACTAAACCATATATTACTCGAATCACAGTTGCGAAGATAGGACTCGAACCTATGACCTTTGGATTATGAGTCCAATGAGCTACCACTGCTCCACCTCGCGATATTTAACACAAAGATATTAATTTGTTTGCTTTTTTACACTAGCACCAAAATAAAAGCCTATAAGCATCATCATGGCATTTTTCATGAATTCAGAATTCCCAATAATCCCATCTTTATTTGAATGAGGTACAGGTACTAAATAACTCATATAAAAATAACCAAAACACAATATCACTAATAATATTGCTAACCTGAAAATACTTTTATTTTGATGTAACATTATTCAATTTCCTGTAATGTGCCTACCCAACCCTTAACTTTACCTTTCGAATCCAATACCTTGAATGCCTCTGAATGAATATGAATGAATGTACTATCAGGTTTTATCATTGTAAAATCAGCAAAGAAATTACCACCGGTTTCCAGGACATTCTGCATATTTTCTCTCAATGCTGCTTTATCCTTTTCAATTACCTTATTAAACCATCCATAATCCATCAGGATATCTGCTTTCCATCCTGTTAATGCCTCAGCTTCCGGACCTACCTCAACTGTTTTACCAGTTGAATCAGCTCTCCAATAACATGCTTTGGAGGATCGGATCGCTAATTTTGATACCTGTAATGTGAGATTCTGATTATTATCAATTCTATTTAATGTTTCTTTTCCCTCTTTGAAATCGGTTATTAAAACATTGATATAAACAAATGCTCCAAATAGAATTCCTAACTTGGTTATATACCCAACTACCTTACCACTTACAGTATCTAACCATTCAAAGAAATTTGTAAAAAAAGTCTTGCTTTGATGTACTGCACCCATATATTACACAATTAAAGAATTGCAATAATTGAATAATTGATCTACCTCCTGATCAGTTTTACCAAGGTTTTCTTTGAATAGATTTACCATTGGAGATTCTCTTTCTACACTTACGGAATATTCATAGGCATCTTTCATATCCTGTGTGCCATTAGCAACAAGATTCTCTACATCCTCTCTCCATCCAAAATGTGTTAATCCTAGTCTTAATCTCATAGGATCTATTGGTGAAATTACAACAACTGGTTTTTGACCTAAACTGAAATTACCATCAGAATATAAATCACCAACGTTATATCCAGGTTCAAATAATACTAATTGAAGTCCTGAATTTGAAACAAAATCATCATCTGCCTTGATTAAATCAGTAATGATGCCATCTTTAACAACAAAATATCTTTCCATTTTACAAATAAGTAATTACAATTAACCATCCATCTTGACCATTACCACCGGCACCTGAGTTATTTCCATTTAGTGATGCACCACCACCTCCTCCACCGGCACCCGGACCACCTCCATTACCTCCTGCACTGGCAGCAGCAACAATTGATGCATTACCACCTCCTCCACCTGATCCAACAGTTAAACCATTATACATAATTAATGCTGCTGTTGCACCACCTGCGGTATTTGCAGCTCCACCATTTACTGATGAGAATGCACCTGCAAAGAAATTACTAATTGAAATATTACCTCCTGTTGCACCTGTTCCGGCAGAATCACCAGTTGAGATTCCTCCTCCGCCTCCTCCACCTGTAGGAGCAGGATTAACAGTTTGTCCACCACCACCGGAACCATTTCCACCTGTTGCAGAACTTTGTCCACCTGCACTACCTTGAATACTCCATTGAGAACTTGCACCAACTTGTGGTCCTGCTGTACCTGCACCTGCTGCATTTCCTCCACCTCCACCGGTACCACCTCTTGCAATAACAACAGTACCAATGGATGTATTACCTCCTGTTGTTCCTGTACCACCGTTTGTGCTATCTGCTGTAATTGCTGCTGCACCTGGACCACCTGCACCAACAGTAACTGTTTCTGTTGCACCTAATGCCGATGCCAATAAATCCACTATAACTACTTGGCCCGATCCACCACCACCACCACCGGTTCTTAATGTTCCTGCTGCACCTCTCCTACCTGCACCACCACCACCACCGGCACCCAATGCAATAACTCTACAATATTTAGCTCCTGCAGGTTTTGTCCATGTTCCTGAACTTGTAAATGTTTGAATATTTACAGAAGGCAAATGAACTGTGATCCAATTGCTACCATCACTAATTAATGTTAATGAATTATTCTGAGTATTCATTATGGCAGTTGTTGCTCCTGCATCAATTGTTTGAGATGATGTTGTTGCAATAGTAACTATACCGGTACCAATATTTTTAAAAGTAAAATGTTTGCCGGTCCTTCCAACTGCTGTTGGTAAAGTAACCGTAAATGTACCATTACATGAAATTACATCATCAGTATCTAATACAGAATAGGTACCTGAAACCGATGTTAATTTTCTTAATGACAAACCTGATGCCCTGAAATAGGATATAATTCTCCAATTACCTGAACCCTCACTGACCATTAACAACATATCTCCTGCCTCAGTAACAATATCACCACCTGTAGGTAATATCATGCTTGTTGCATTGTATGTAAGTGTTAATGCTGCTGCGAATTTTAACAAGAATATTTTACCACTGGCAACAGTTCCAAATCCTGTTATGGTTGTTGTGCCGGTGATGTTTATATAGTTTGAGGTTTGTGCGGATAAATCAGTGGTTGTTGCAGATGCTACGTTTGCAGCAGCGCCATGCCAATCAGTTATTCCCCATCCTGAAATTGTTGTTGGTTTTGAGGTAATATCTGAATATGATGGTGCAATTAATGCCTTTCCTGAATTACGAATGTAAACTAAGCATTCCCAATTCCCGGAACCCAATGAACGGAATAATGCAGTATCATTTGCAGCAGCAGTAATATTTGCTCCACTAGGTAAAATTAAACTTGTTGCATTATGGGTAATCTGAGGAGTTCCTGTAAACTTCACCCATCTTAATGTACCTGCCGCAACCGTTCCTAATGCAGTAATACCTGTATTGCCTGTAACATTTACAGTTTCACCGGCAGAAGCTCCAATATCAATTGAACTTGCAGCAGTAATATTACTCCCCTGCACATTCATTTGGTCCGTTTTAGCTAAACTTGCGTTTAACTTAGTCCTTACACTTGAACCTGATTCGCCATTACTTATTTGTGTCATTGTATTTTCTTATAAATTAATCAATCCAAACTGATGCATCATCCCATACTCCACTATCATCCCAAAATCCTGTTGCTAATATCCAATTTCCGGATCCACCACCTCCTGTTGTAACATAAATGGTAGTAATATCTGTGGTATTCCCTACTCTAATCATGGTAATAATTTTGTAACTTGATATCCAACATCAGTTAATTCAAATTTTGCTGTGGTTAAGGTACCACTATAATCATATACATCCTGCAATTCAACATCCTCAACGCATTCAACCTCAAACACAATTCTGCCAAATCTTTGACTCATTGTATCCTCTCCATCTAAAGATGCAAACTGAGCTGATTTAACAGATCGTCTCATTATTGATGGAGTAGCAAAGCCTAAGGTTTTATAAACAGGATTCATGAGAATAGCCCGGATTACTCCTGCCAATCGATGCAATTTAATTTCTGCCTCAACATCTCCTCTTTTATCCTCACCTTGTATAAATACAGAATTGGTATAAATGTCAACATTGATTCTAATTAAATTATCTTGCTGAGTAACATCATCATTGGATAAATTCAATTCTGATATCATCACATTTATTGCAGGCATCTCAGCGCCATCAAATGCTACAACTCTACCTATAAATACACTTGGAGTTTCAAATGTTGTATCTGTTGATATTGTTCCCTGGTATGATAACTCCTCAAATAAAATCAACCCTACTCGATCTCGAATAAGTTCATAATTATTTTTAGATATTTCACCTGAGATTTTATGCATTATTTATCACTGGCACCAACTAAGGAACCTCCTGTAACTGTTATTGCACTAATACGTTTTCCATTTGGTGCCTTAATGATATCAATACCGGCAATTAGTGTTTTGCCTGCATATCTAATATCATTAATAAAATCATAACCATCCTCATCAATAACAGATGAAATTGTTGAATTTTCCCTTACCACACAATACAGATAGCTTTTACCTGTAACTGTTTCAACACCTATGTATTCAGGATGGTCCGCAAATGTTAATAATTGATCTTGTCTCATTTTAATTTCTTTGGTTTACTGCCAATAGGCAAATTATTAATCCGGTTGTTTCATTAGGAAACCATTGTGTTATTACATAGTCTTTCGAGATGCCTGTGCTATCTTTTACAGCAACTAAATAACCACTTAGATTCACTTCGTTTTTTGCATTCCTTATAGACTTACCTTGGTTGGTTAATTGACTCTCATGGAATGTTATATGGGCATTTTTTTGATTAACCGGCTTACCATCTCCACTAATTGATAAATGATGTTTAGAATGCAATCCTACAACATTATAGTTATTCCCGGCTAAATCCGTAATAACTATTGGCACCCCAAATGCATTTAAATTGGAGGTGAATATTGCAGTATCTTGTATTGCCTGATTAATTAATCCCATATTATTTGTAACAAAAAAAGGGAGAGAGTATTGTTCACTCCTCCCTTTTTAAAGTTTTCAATATTATTTTACTAACCTCCTACAACTTTCATTGTATAGATTTGGTCGATTGCGGTTGGAACAAACAAAGGAGCTGATTCAACATGCACCTCATGTGTTTTTGCTTTTTGATCAATGTAATCACTTACAATGAATGCACCAACTTTTGGAGCAACACCCGGATTGATTAACTGAGGAACAGCAGCATAATTCATTACAAACTTTGGATTTTCAGGTAATAAAATTACCTTAGTTTCAGGAATGTATGCAATATTTGATGCTGTTGCAGTATCGTAATACTCAGGATATGTCCAACAGTTTACCTTGTAAGAACCACAAGTGATTTGGCCATGATAAACACCTCCAATGGCATTTCTTTGAGGAGGATTAACAGAATCCAAACTCATGTTAACTAAGTTTTGACGAGATTGGAAATCTGAATTGGCTAAAAATGCTGCCCATGCTTGTGTACCAAATATGGCATTATAGGTACCACCTTGAGCTTTACCTTTGGTACGGATGAAAGTACATCCTGCCTCGATTTTGGCAAATGGATCAATTGCACTGGTGAAATATTGGCCTGAACCCAAATCAACAATTGATGTTGATTTACGTTTGAAATTGATATCAGTTCCTGATTCAATGTTCAATGTACCATTAGTGAAAACAGTTGCAATTTGCAATTCAATTGCACGTTCAATTTTGTTTTGCAACAACATTGTTTGATCAGCAATTGAATTAATCAACATTGCAAACATGCTATCGTCAATGGTAGTAGCACCAAATAAACGATCATACAATTGCAGTTGAGTAATATCAAAATACTCCCTGTGATATGGAGGAATGAAAATCTTCTCACTGCTTAGTGCGGTTTGGTTTCTTATACCATCAGTTCCACGAACCACATCAACAGATACTTTTTCGGTACCACGTTGAACCTCGATTGAAACCTCTTTTGTAGGAGATTCAACCACTTTTGCAAATGATCTTAAAAATGATGTCGGTTTTGGCCTTTCAGCATAAACATCAACAATTTTCTTGGTAAATAACGCTTGTGCGTCTGTTGTATTAATTTGCATGACTTTTCTCCTTATTCGTTATCAAAAGCACTTAATTCATCACATGGAATCAATCGGATACCGGCTGAATCTGATTTTAAACGATCTCTGTAATTACGAGATGAAACAACGGTATTTAAATCGTATTGGTTACGATAGAATTTAACCTTATTTTCATTTACATCACCATAAATACAAATTGTAGCTTGCACTGTTTGACCTGAATCTACATCCAAGTCATGTGCTAAAATCCCAATTGGGAATTGTGATCCATCACTAGCACCTGCATTTACTGGGACCAAAACACGAGTAGCAGCAATTCTGCCCATTACCGTACCTGCCTCCAATGATATCGGATTATACAGTGAATTGTTCACATAATTATCTCTTTCATAACGATTCTCTCCAATAAAAATTTTGGAGTTATCGGTTTGAATGTGGGCCTGTTGGCCGGTATTTTCAACTATTTCGTTTGAGCTCATTTGCGTAATTATTTAACTAATCCCAATTTTTTGTCAAGAGATGCTTCGAAAGTTTCTAATGTTTTCTCCTTTTCAGATTTAGGAGTTCCAAGTCCTGGATCACCTGTACCCATGCCGCCTGCAGAATTTGCTTCAATTTCCTTAATCTCTCCTTTGGCCATAACCTTTAGAGAAAATTCGCTCATTTGTTTAGCAGATAATGCCTTGCCACCTTCAATAGCAGCTTTAACTCCTGGTAAATCAACCTCAGCAAACACTAAGCAAGCCTCAACTCTATCGCGCTCAGTGCTTACTCCCAAATCGAATACCTGTTGGTAAACTTCCGGATGTTCACTTCTTAATTTATTTATGTCCATTTTTTGTGTACTTACAATTTTTTGTTCAGGAATGATAATTTGTTCCTTTGGTTTGCCATCAATTACTGCAGCAATAGATTCATAAAATGCATTTATCTCCTTAGCTTGGCTAGGAGTTATTTTATTAACCTTGCTTACTAATCCAAGTTTTAAAGCCTGCTCTGCATTCAATGTTACATTGATTCTGTTTTCAGGATCGAATAATTGATCATAAGAATAACCGGCAACATCTTGCCACAATGCAGCAGGCATCTTTGCCTCCATTTTCTTCCTAAGTTCAGCATTAATATTGTGTAGCATTGTTTTTTGCTCCTCATTACTGTATTCAGCATCAGCACGATGGAATATAAACCTAGTAACATCTAAGCATTCATTATTTACTCCATAAAGAAATAAATTAGCAGCAGAACTACCTGCCATACCATCAGCTTTCAACTGTACATTACCATGCTCCTGAACTTTGGCAATTAACCCCCAATTTGAGAATACAGAACCACCAAAAGAATTTACTCTCATGGAGCATTTAGCACCTTTACTGGCATCAATTTGAGCAATAGCATCACTAACGCTCCAATCATAAATATATCCGTAAAGCAGAATCTCCATAAAAACAAATTCAAAATTATAGTTACCACTTTATTGTTGATTAGTAAGTTCAAAATAAAATACTAATATTTGTCATTATTTTTTATTTTTGTTTCTATGTCAAATTCAAATAGAAATTATTTCAAGATTAATGGAGTTTCTGAACAAACAAAAAAGCATGCCAAACTAATGGCAGAACACAAAGGTTTTACCACAGTTGGAGCGATGCTTAAATCTATTTTAATTGAGGAAATATCTACCTATTGCAATTCTCACAAACTGTCTTAATCAGATTCAGTTTCAGAATCACTCTTTGGTAAATCATTTTTAGTAGATGTCATTTCTGCCGGTTCAGGTTTTTCAATTCCCAACTCATCAGCATACTCATACTCTTTAGAGAATTGCTCCATATTGCTATCAGCATCACCACCACCCAAATTTTCAACTGCCTGTTCAAATGTAGTTAATGGAATATGGTCTGCATTTGAACCTAGTTTTAATCTCTCTGCTTTAACTTCCTTAACAGGATCGATATGAGGAAACATCTTACCAGTAAATCTCATCATCCTATAAGCATTCAACACATAGGAATTACCTTTTTTATAGGCAATTAAATAACCTGGTGCAGCAATGTTGTTTTTCATTATTTCTATATGTAAAAACAACTCATAAATTGGCTTTAGGAATTCTAATGTGAATTCAGCTCTTATAACATCAAGTGTATGATCCCAATCCTTTGTTGCAGTCCTAGATGCTGAGAATGAATCATTATACAATGACATTGCAACATTAGGAGGTATTCCAATACCTGCAGCAATTACATTGATATTAGTTTCTAAAAACTCTTTAAAATAAAATTGGCCCTGAGGAGTTGTTAATGGCTTAATCTCTGAATCAGGAGTATTATTAATTACAGTTTTACCGGTTGATACTGCAACAGTATTTTGCAATATGGTTCCATCATCATCTGTAGCAACTTCCTGCTCCCCGGCTCCAACATCAAATGCCTTAGATAATACTTTTGATTGAAAAGGATTTTCACCTGTACTATCTCTACCATGTACTATTTGTAATGCAATTTTAGCAAGTTCCTCAGCTTGTCCTACCATTGCTTCCCGGTAACGATCTATTTTAGCAAGTGTTTCCAAGGATGAGGTAATTAATGGAATACCTCTTACATTATTTAATCGATGCCTGCGGCCATAAACTAAATAAGCTACTTTAAATCCATTGTTGTATGCCGGGATCCTTTCATATTTATATGAACCTGAATTGCTGCTACATCTAACATGGTAAGCAATATGTTTACCTGTTGCATCAATCTCAACTCCGTTAATCAATCTTACTCCATTTGGTAATACCTGAGGATACCAGTCTGATCCATAACTTGGAGATTGAACATGAGCACCATCAATAATTTCAACCTTAACAATGCCATCAATTAACCTTAATACGGTTAATACATCTCCTCCAATTTTAGCATTCTTAAATGCCTCAGATGATATAAAATTCAGATTGTTCATGCCGGTATAATCTGACATGTTGCTTTTTGACCATACCTCAAATAACCTTTCAGTACGTTCATTGAAATCCTCCTCTTTGATATCAATATCAAATGCCTTTAGAACTTCGTATGATGGAGCAGATTTTAAACTTAATCCGGATCCAATTACCCAAATTTTAAACTTATTTAAAATGGTATGTGCAATCTCATTGGTTAAATCTGCGGACCAACCTCTTAAAGATAAAAGATAGTATTCAAGAAATTCATCAGATACCGGACCTATCTCACCGGTATTCTTTTCACCATTAAAACTAACTGCAAAATGCAATCCACCAGGATTGCCTCTGTATTCCTGTTTAGGATTAACTATTTTAGCTTTGGTTTCAACAATTTCAGTTTTACCAAATACAAATTCTTTTAAACTAAATTTCATTATCTTCTACCTAGAAAGTTCTTTTTATCTCTCATCACCATTACTCTACCATTCATACGGTTGACATACATTTGCTTTAATTTTTCGAATGCTGCAATTGCCCTGTATATAGATTCAACTCCTCTGTATGTAGTTTTAATAATGACCTGGCCATCATTGAGAGAATATTCAGTAATATTATCACTAGATGCAGCACCTGCAGCAGTTGACATCAATGCACTAATGACATTATCAATAGCAGTAATCTTATCCTGATTAGTAGTTGCGCTATCGATATAAATCTGTGCTGAATCGTATCTTACCATTTTACAAAGTTATTAAATTTTACAAGGTTTTAATTTCCTCAATTTTTGCAGGATTAATATCTGCTGATGATGGAGATCCTGTTGTTAATGTTGGTGCAGCAGTTCCTGTTCCGGCAGTCAATGACAATACATGTGTATGTGTATTAAATTTAGTAACTAAATCATTAAAATCTCCTTTCAATTCATTAAATGCATCCTTTAATTTATTGAACCTAACCATGTAATCTACATTACCACCAATCTCCATTGTTTCATCATCCTTTAGGTAAATGTAGGTTGATAGTGAGTTATCTGATTTTACAGAATAAATCCTCTTTTCACCACTTCCGGCAACGACATTTTTATTGATATAACCAATGATAACATTATCTCCATTAACATCAGTTTTACCATACAATGCCATCCAATCCCTTGGAGCTTGTGAATCATCTCCAAACGGCATAACAACAGGAGCGCTCTGAACATCCTTATTCCCTTGCCTTAAAAATTTGGCAAATCTGACTCCTGCCTCAGTAAAAAAACTATTTATTTTAACGAAATTCATTATTCAAATATATTTTTTACCGGACCATTTTCATATACCTCAGGCAACAAACATGTAATTGAGCATGTCCTACTTTGGTTATCTCCTTTATAAGTAACTGATTCAATAAAGAATCTTGTTTTATTGTAGATACTTAACTCAGGTGCAATAATGGTAATTATGGAATTTGGCAGTATTAAATCATCTCCAACATTCCAAGATTTATTCTCAATGGTTAATTGAATGTTTGCCAATTCTGAACCTAATGCAGCTCTTGCAGATTCTTTGGTATTATTATCATTACCACTATTTTGATTTAAAACCTTTGGCCGGTATTCTTTGCAATAGGGATTTTTAATAGTGTATTCTCCTGCATTACCACCATTGTAATCTGCCTGCCTTTGAACAGTTATTGAACTGTGCATCGATTTACCACTATATGATAATTCAAAATCAATTCCCAATGTGTTCTGATCATTGTATTCAATTACAGGTTCCTGCTTAGTATTAGCCTCAGTAAATAACAAATTACCAAAGTTATCATGAGTTATGATGATATTTTTATGAGTAGCAATTTCAATAAGGTAACTGGCAATAGATTGTGTTTCATAAGCTACAGATCTATCAATCCTTTCATTACTCTTGGTTGATATCTCTTTGTAGTATGGAGATTTGCTCCTGTTATTTACACTGTCAATAACCTTTAACTTCAATCCAAATGGTTTAATTAGCTTTTCAGTTATTTGCTTTAAACTCAATCCATCAGATTGTAATGGATAATTATCAATTGGAATTTGGCAATCATCTAATACTCCTGTTAATGACATACCGGCAATTGAAATCATTTTTTTCACCGGTCCTTTAGAAAATTTCGCATCCAAGATAATCCCGGTAATTAACCTATTACCTTTATCATCCTCAATATAGCATCTTTTATATGCACCCGGTTTGACAATTTCTCGATGGATAATATTATCAGGATCAAATAGGAAATTAAACGCAAATGAACTTGCAATTTGGCTGTAGCCTATACTTACTGAAAATTCATTGAAATAATCAATTCTATGTCCATCAACAAATAAAATCATACATAGTATATTACCTTGGTTCCTTTCTCAATTGAAAATACATTCTTTGGCCCATAACTATTTTCATTCATAATTTTATCGATTGTGCTATCATCAGCTAACAATCCATAAAACCTATGAGCCAAAATAATTACATTCGAATCATCCTCTAAATAAATCGATCTTTCCTGTTTAGCTCCAATAGCAATATTGAAAAGATTTGCAACAGTATAATTCACCAATTTATTCAATTGTACTAATCCATTTGGATCAGGAATGTAAGAATCAACATCAGTGCCATCAATATCCTGCAATTCATCCAGTGTACTTATAAAGGTATTATATGTATTGATGATATCAGTGATTATACCTAATACCATTGGCCTGCCTTGGTAATCATTGCTTTGAGGATTTACTGCTGCAACTGTCATTGAGGATATTACTGTTGATGCAGTTGATTCAAATATCTTTTTATCATTAAAACTTTTTAAAGCATTGATATCATTTACCAATCCCTCAAATTGTGATTTTAAAGTATTGATTCTGATTTTAACCGGTTGAGAAATTAATGATGGAGGATAATTCAAAAAGTTTTGAGTTTTCTGCATTGCTAACTTTGGTTCATTAGTAGCATCCAAAACATAACTATTTGCCTCATTATAATAATTCATGAATTCCTCATATTCCACTGAATCTGAAATATTGAGTTTATTCAGGTTAAAATTCCTAGTATTATTTACAGTCATTGTGCTAATATTTGCGGATGTAGGTTTTACATCACTGGCAAAATTTACCGCGAATAATTCATCTGAAATTCCTTTAGACTGCAGAATAAAATCTTTATCGCTAATTGTAGCTTTAGGATTGCCATCCAATATAGTTTCCAATAGCACAATTGATATCCTAGTAACATTTAATCCGGTTGGATCTATTTCTATTTCCGATGGATGTAAATTCATTTTTCCATAAACAGGATGTGTTACTACCCAATGTCGTTTGTCATAACTTGATTGCTCAAATTCCTTTGCTTTAGCAACATGATCATCACCTTGGAATGCAATTACCAAATCATAGGTATTACCTTTACTTTCTCCTCTCTCAACTCTTGTGCCTCTGATTTTATCAAATTCAAACTCAGCAATATTGAATCCATATTTCTTTGGTGCCAAACTCCATAATGGAGAATACGTTTTACCATCACCGGTAACGATGGTTAATTTTGTCCGATTTAATTCTTCAACCCAATTCATCTAATTGATTCAATTTGTTTTCTTGCCTCAGCTATGTAATACAAATCTAAATTTAATGCAGATTCGTATGATGCTCTTTTCATAAATCCTCTACCTTTAACACTAACATGCCTGCCTAATTTATAAGAATATATTGGAGTTCTTTCGATAACCAATTTTTGACCTTTTAAATCAGATTTTATGTTTGTTATCCGGGATAATGTTGCTCTACCTCCTCCATAACGATTTAATACTAATCCATTATTACCATATAACTTCATGGCAGCAAATGCACTCCTAATAAATTTCTGTTTACCTTGCCTGCCTTTGATTGTATTTTTAGTATCAATCATATTTTTAACGGCACCAAGTCTATTTATTGGCCTAACATTTTTGGTTTGCATGCCTCCGGTCCTGGCAGCATCATCAGCAATAAAATCTCTATTTTTGATTATACCACCATATTCCTGTTGCTCCAATTCTTTAATTGCCTTATTTAATTTGTTTGTATTCTTTGGAACAAATCCAACAACAGATTCCATATCAGCAATATTCCATCCTTTGGCCGGGATAACCTTACTATTTGCCTTAAAGAAATTCTGAGTTCTGTTTGTAAATTCAGAACTGGTTTTGGGCATGGTTTTGGTCTTTACATTGAATGCAGCTTTGCTCAAAGTAGTTCTGACTGCATTAGGTAATTTACTCCTATGCATTTGCCTGAGTTTATCAGTAAACTTAGCAACCTCGCTACTATCAATGTTAAGAACCATTAAATATTATGTTTTAAACTTAAATCCATCCAATACCAGGTAATCACCTGATTGATCGAATGTGTTTAAAATGTTTGCACCTGCTTTTGTTTCATGAGGTACAAATGAACCTGCACTATTAACCTCAATGTACACAGGATCTGCTCCTGCATAACCAATTGGTGATACAGCGTAAGTCATCATTCCAACAGTTTTGGCAGGTCTGTATCCGGATGGAAAAATAAACATTCCTACATTATCACCTGTAGATGAATTAGATCTTCTCACCCAACCTCTAACATGAACCCATCCCCAAGGATCTTTCCAATATTCAGCATCATGACCGGTGCCTGCATTTTGCCAATTGTTTACCAAGGTTATTGATGTCCATGTAGCATTAGTTTGTGCCAAACTATGTACGTTTATTCCAAGTGTAATTACTGCAACTAATGCATCATAATACTGGAATCCATCATAGGCGTTATCAGGTAGGTTATTATACGTTAATCCTGATGCTGCAAACATCTTTGCAAAAAACTGATGGAAATCTCCATATACTTCCGTATTTACAGGAGTTCCATTATTTGCACCTGTATCATCCTGAATAGCACCATAAGGATATTCACTGTTTGGAGTTAATACATTTTGCTTTAATCTTAGATTTATTGCCATCTTTAAACGAAATTAACAAACAGATATGCCACTGTCTGCACTGGTTTTATTTTTAAAATTAATTGTCTCAATTCGGTTTTACGATTCACATCAACATTTGCAAATGTACCAACAGGATTTGCACCAATGAAAAATGTTGATCTTAAATTACTTCCAACATTAAACCTTGCATCAATACTTTCCTCAATTGAATTTACAATAATCTTGGTAGGATCATAAACTTGTCCATGCATTAACTGGCCATGTTGAAATTGTCCATGTTGCTTTGTAACTCCTCCAACTCCACCACTAACTGTTAATGGATTTCTTGTTTCATAACCTGTTGGATATAATGCAAATCGGTTTTCATAAACATACAAATCAAAACCGGCTGCCTGTAATTGGCCCTGTAGGTACAAATAATGTTGCCTAGCTTTAATATCTCCAGGATGATTCATCTTTCTTTCAATAGCCAATTTTCTATCAGCTAATGAAACAAGACTATTTGATGGTAATCCTAATCTTCTTTCCCAATTACTAGCATCATCAGCAGTAAAATTTGAATTATCCGGCAGGATACCATACATAACGCTATCAGCATAAGCCTTAAATCTTGCCTCACTTTCACATAATGAACTATTTAACAAATCAATATTGCCATCATCAGGAATTCTAAATGCCCTGCCTGATGGATATAATTGCCTTGTTAATTTTTTAAGGATGCTAACTGACATAATTAACTATATGTAATGGTTCCCATGTATGGAATATAACCATTTAAAAATTGGTATGATGATACTGTTGCACCATTAACCTCTAAAGTTATGGCACCAAATACACTACCGGGAATGGCGCTAATGATTGTTGCAATAATTTTGTTCTGATTGATAATATCATTTTTATCAGCAAGGATATCAGCTCCTGCAACAAATGGCCTGATATTTGACAATAACTCAGTAATTGAACTTAATATCAATGCCTTTTTATCGTTATCGATATCAACAAAATCTGCAATATCAATATCAACTGATAAAGGAGTTACCGGCAAATAATGAATTTCGAATACTCCTAATGGTCTCCTGCCTCTTTCATTTAATGGCCTAGTTGTATCAGGATCAAATTCTACAACATCCTCAACTGAATTTATCAATGTGCTTGATGGAGTTCCTCTACCATCAAGAGAATCATTTTGTGTAGCCTCAATAAAAAGGTTTATTTCATTTGCTGCACCTGATTTAGCATAGGGATAAACTTTTGCAACTCCTTGAGCATCTGCTGCCCATAATCTATAATCTGTTGCAGCTCCTCCCTGTGGTTCTAATCGATATGCTTCAATAGCTTTACTACGATAATCCTCAATGCTTTCTGCTGCTAATGGTTCTGTAGTTTCTGCACTGACTGTACAAAATCTATTTACATTTGCAATTGGAATTGTTGCAGTCAATGTATCACCAATTGATAACTGTGAATCCTGACCTGATTCCATTGCTCTTAAGGATATTGTTCCGGATGTTGAAGTTAATGTCTTTTGAGTATCCAATACAAATAACTTACCTGGAGCGCTGCTATTATCATCTGCTTTAAATACAGTATTTGCCTCAATTACTCCACCGATATCACCGGTAACTGTAACATCGTATATTCCTGCAACAGCAGCAAATGGTCCTCTTTTTAATTTAACCCGGCCAAATCTTTCCAATGTACCACCAACTGACTCAGGTTGTGCTGTATCAACAAATATGTTTTTTTGGAGATATCCTACCTGCAGGTACAACAGTTTTAATTTTGCTGCCTGAACTCCGGCCATAATTCTTAAAAATGTCTTTTGGCCTGCTCCAATAGCAGTTCCATATTTTGCCTCAATGTCAGCAACTATGCTTAAATATAATTCATTTAATGTTGGAATTGCCATGATGATTATCTGATAATATATTGACCTATTGCAGTAAATGGAGTATTGCCATCAGATACACTGGTGAATTGAATTTGAATTTTATCGTTATATGCTTGAATAACTGCATTATTAACTCCTGCAACTACTAAATGACCATAACAATACTGTCCACCTGAATTAATATCCGATGCAACAGGTACGGTAAATGTAACACTTGTAGTAGTACTATCTGCAGTTACCTCAACAATTCCTGAAATAGCAAATTGAACTACCTCTCCTGATTTGATATAACTAGCAAATACATCCTGATATCCTGATACATTAATTAAATCTCCAACTGTAGGATCCCATGACTCACCAACAGGTTGAAAACTAAACATAGTATCAATTAAATTGATGAAATCCTCAGCAGTTGGTTTCTTATACCTTTCAAATGCTGATTTTAATTCAGTAATACTCTTAATCATTAACTTACAATAAAATTGTTTTCTAAAAACCAAACTCCAATACCCTCAGTACCTCCTGTATCAATCTTATTAACTAAGAAATCATTTTTGGTACCATCCCAAATGTATTTATATACTTTTTCCTGATCATCATTAGGTTCAGTAATACTAATCAATATTTCAACTCTATCAGGACCGGTGATAAGAACATCTGCATTAACCTCTGCAAATTCTTTCATCCATTCAATATCCTTTTGAACAGCAGCCAATATTTTACTCCTGCCATCGGATGTTATAGATACTGAATCCATTGTCCTTTCAGTAAATGAATTCATTTGAGAATTCTTATCATTACCAAATAATAAACCATTGGCCCAATAATCAAAATTTTGAACTCCTACAATCCTGCTATTTGGAGTATCTGCCTCAGGATTACCACCAAACATAGAAATATATGCAAAGTTATTTAAACCGGTAACTGTCATTAAATCACCACCTGTTTTAATTGCTTCTCCTCCTTGTCCTATGTCAATTAACCTGATATCCATTACATTCCAAACATTGTTTTACCGGTATTCAAATTAATAAAATTACCACCACTAACCGATTGAGTAGTTGCATTATTTTTATCATTGACATTGATATCAACAGTTGCATTATTGGTTTGCATCATGTTTGTCATTCCCCATGTTTGAGATGCTTTTGTATTAACAGGAGTTTCTGTTGTTACTCCCATATAATTACGCAAACTTTCAATCCCGGATGCTGCACCTGATAAAAATCCCAATCCAGGTATTTTACTGACCAATTCAAATATCTTTTGCAACGGCCATAATATAACATCAATTAATGTGGTACCAATAGCAAGTAATCCCGATAAAAATCCACCATCAGTGAATGATTTCTTTATCCTTTCCCAATTCATATAAAAAGATCGGAACAAAGAAATTATTAAAATAACTGCACCTCCAACAGTTCCAAGTATTGTTACCATAATTCCCAATGGTATATTAGTTGCAGTTAATGCCGCAAAATATAACCACTGAGCTACCGTTACTGCTTTTGTCCAAAACTCAACACCAATCAATATAGCTTTCCATGCTAAAAATGCACCTCCTGCATCACCAATAACAGTGATAATTGTATCCATATTTCTAGTTGCCCAATCAACTGCACTGCTAAACCCGCCTAAACCTGATGTAGCATTATCTGAGGTAATTATAGTATTTAGAAATGTATTTTTTAGCATCTCTAGTTTAGATGCCAAACTTGTTGAATTTATACTGGCCTGCTTTTGTGCCTCATTAGTTTTCTGAATTGCTGACTCATACTGCATGTATGTTGGCAATTGATTAAAGATAATACCTGCAGCAGTTGCATTTTCCTTTCCAAATACATTAACCATACCTGTTGCATCATTCTGTATTTTGGAAAGTTCTTTTAAACGATCTCCTAAACTCAAAGTTTTATTCATAAGGATATCAGTATTAACTCCTGCTAACCTTAATGAATTCAATGCCTTTTTATCAAGTCCTTTTGCTGCGGATAATGTCAATAAAATATTCCTTGCCTTAACTCCAATATCTGCTACTGGCATCTGTTTACCTAATGCCTGAATTAATGCAATAGATTCTCCCAAATTTACATTTGCAGATTTAGCTCCTGCACCAAATGCCTGTAATTGTGTTGCAACATCAGCAGTTCTTACACTACCAACAATTTCACCGGCAGTTAACCGGTTAATTACATTATTAGCTTCGGATGCTGCAAATCCAAACTGATTCATAACATTGGTAAGATTTTCCAATGTTGGAGCTAATTCTTGTCTTGATGCTCTGGCCAATGTTATACCTGCCTCAGTTATTTGGCCTAATGCAACAGGATTGCTTAAATATTGCGACATTGCACTACCTACAATTTCATAGCTTTTTGCTACATCTATTGCGGATGCTTTGCTGATTTGAGCAGTGTTTTTAATTTGGCTTTTAAAAACATCCATCTGAGCATTATTAACTCCTGTAACTGCCTGCAATGACTTTAGAGCAGTATCGTAATCCATTATGCTTTTAGCGGCTAAACCACCAAGCATAATTCCACCACTAGCTGTTGCAAAATTTACAATTGCATTGGCAGCATTTTGGAAACCAGGTGCAATCCTACCTAATGATTTATCTGCATTTTTTAGATTCTGATTCAGTTTTTGAGTATTACGATTAATAATACCCAATGGCCCTGACATCTTATCTACGGCAGTGAATATGGATGGAATTACAAAACTTCTCATTTCTTTTGTGTCATTGACTTAATCTCCTCACTCATTTCCTTTAAATCATCAAAGAGGTATATTATTCCATGATAATTTATATCATCAAAAAAAAGAGCATCAATACATTGTGGTGTGTAATGATGCTCCCTTATTAACGACTTGACCATTACGCCAAGGTTTGGTATTTGCTCTACATAAAAAAACTGGCGATTGCCCCCGAAATCGCATTATCTACAGAATCCATCTTTTCAATAAACGCTTTTGGCTTTTTAGTTAATGCTGCAATGTATGCAATAGTAACTGCCATTGGATTTTGAGAATTAATCCCATCAATCTGCTTGGTAATTTCACCGGTTGTTACTCTACTTGAAAATACAATTGAATCAGTTGTAACATCTTGTGTAGCAATTGGGAAATTTAGCTTTTGAATTACCTCAAATGAGGTTGGATCAATAATAATAACGCCATCCATAATTCCCTCTACAATGGCATCAATTGATGGTTTTAATGCAGTTCTTTTTGATTCCTTTACCTTTCGGAAATCTAACCATGCATTTACTTCGGTTTCGGCAGTTGATAAATCTATTTTGGCCATAATTAAGCTATTTGAACAAGTTTTTTACCTCCTTGCAATTTTAATGCAATTGTAGCAGCTTTACCATCACCAACTAAATCACCAACTGGTTTGCCGGTACCTGAAAATACACTGCCATTAATATGGGTAAATGTCCAATCAGTTTCCTCAACTGATTCCTGATAACTTTGTAACAATTGCAAAGTTTTCAAATCATTCATATCCCATGCAACAGTCTGCTCAACATTCCATCTTTTACGAGTCAACGTATAAATAGGATTGCCTGAACCATCAACCCCCTGTGCATCTTCCTCAGTTGATACACCACCAATATCAAATACGCTGTTTTCACCTGCTTTGCAGTAAAATACAGCAGAACCTAATGTTGGATGATTGGCTGTTATTTCTGTGATGTCTCCACCTATTGCTTTTCCCATGATTATTTACTAAATAAATTAATTTCCAAAATTAAAACCTGCCTCAGCAACTGTTGATGCAATTCGTACATATCCTGAGCGTTTGTACCTGAAAAATGTTTCGATACGGTCCGGATTAGTTGTTGAAATATCAACTGTTATTGATTCTTTCATGAATTCTGCATCGGCAATTAATCCTCTCTCAGCTAAATTATCGGCAAATTTGCTAACAATACCTTTCCATTGCTTTGGTTTGATAACACTGGCAGCGCTAACAATATCTTCATCATTAGCTATTGAATGATCAACCACATTGATTTGCTCCAATAGGTAATAACCAAACTTGATATTCAAATCAATTGTGATATTCCTCACATAACGGAATTGAGGAGGTAATTCACCATCAGGATGGTATGTTGTAACGAAATCCATTACCTTGTATTTACCACTTACCAAATCAACAGTTGAGCATCCTTTTTGAACATAAGAATCTCTGTTGTTGTAATCTGACATACTTCCAATTGATGTTGGAGTTGGCATATCAGGTAAGAATTTACCGGAAATATCCAGGTTAGGATTATTCTGAGCATAATTCACATAAAGCAATGCATAATTTGCAGCAGCTTCAATATGCAATCCCTCACTTAATGGAGCAGGACAAACGGCAATTGTAACATCTTCTTTGTATGAATCTGTTGTTGTTGATGGATTGTCTGCAGTGCTACCTGTAAATGCAATGTAAGGTTTCATGATATCACCTGACCATCTTCCGGTAGGATTGTCTGTTGCAGGAATACCATTGTTTGCCATCAAACTTGCCATAATAGTACTTTGTAAACCATAACCGTTAATAACAACAGTATTCCAAGTGTTACCAAAATCAGTTAATGCTGTTGCAATTGATGGAGTTCCTGATCCATTTTGACGAGATGTAATTGTGTAAGTAACGCCTGTTTCAGAATCGTTATCATCAATTGATACTGCAATATCATTGGCAGTTAATCCTTTCCATTTTGAAGTTAAATCAACCTCATAACCGAAATTAACGGCATCAACAGGACTGCCCAAAACCTTATTAACACATTCAACAATTTTTGCATTAATCTGAGCAACAGTATCACCGGAGACAATATTGAAATCGTATGACTGGCCATCAATAACTTTTCTGCCTGAGATTTTTAAGGTATGTGTTCCATTACCTGTTGCAGTTCCTGATGGAACAATCTCCCAAATTTTAGCAGTTGCTCCTGATGCTTGTGCCTGAGGATAAACGTACAAAGGAACACCACCAATACCACTACCTGAAATTGGTCTTAATATCCTAACTGCATGGTAAATTGGTGAACCATAACCATATAAATCACCGGCCTGCTTTAAGGATGTGATTTCTTTAGGAGTAGTATCCAAAGTACTTTGATTGGCGAAATTAGCCTCAGCTAACAATGCAATTCTTTGTGGTAAATTGGGAGTATTGTTAGAGAAATTACCTTTTGTAACAATATAACCTGTTACTCGGCTTACTCTCTCGGTTCCTATTGCTTGACTCATTTTTGTACTTTAAAATTTGAATTTTAAAATTCAAAATTATAGTTTAAAAGTATTGATATTAAATAAAGTACTAATAATTGTTATTTTATTTGATATTTGTATTATTGCATTATGAACGATCTCAAAATAGCAGTTGTGATACCAACAAGAGGAGATAGGCCAATGTTTTTGGAGCATTGCAAAAAGATGATGGCCTATCAAACTAAGAAACCTGTTATGATTGAGATTATTGATTCTAAACCTGTTAATGATAACTGCGATATAACTCTCCGGTATAAAACTGCATACAATTCACTTTTTTATAGTGATATTGATTTAATTGCTTTTATTGAGGATGATGATTGGTATTCTCCTGAGTATTTGGAGAAATTATCTGATGCATGGATTTCCTACGGTAAACCGGATTTGTTTGGCACCAATTATACAATTTATTACCATATTAAACTCAGGAGGTATTTTATCTTTCAACATGAGCAAAGGAGCTCAGCAATGAATACCTTTATTAAACCTGGTTTGTCCTTTGATTGGCCTGCTGATGATGATCCATACACTGATGCCCATTTATGGGGATTGAGTAATTTGAATAAAGTAGTATTCCAACCTGATAAAGATTATTCTGTTGGAATTAAACATGGTATGACTTTAACAGGAGGACATTTCCATAATAGCAGATTGCACAGGTACGATATCAGCGATCCTGATATGAGATATTTGGCATCTATTGTTGATGCTGAATCTTTGGAATTATATAAATCTGTTGCAGGAAATATTCCTGATGTTGATCCTAGTAAATTAAACTATCAACATTAAATATATGAAAATTTCACTACTCCATCCTAGTTATGGCCGGCCACAAAAAGCGTATAATGCTTTTATGAATTGGATTGCATCTCCTTTCAATATTGAAAATATTGAATATATACTTTCGATTGATGAACATGATCCTGAATTAATGGAATATTTTAAATGCTTCAATCATTTTACTGAGGAATTAAATATTCAAGTTATTGTAAACAATAATAAATCTGTAGTTGATGCTACCAATGCTGCTGCTAAAATAGCAAAAGGAGATATTTTAGTTTATGTTTCTGATGATTTTGATTGCCCGGCATCCTATGACGTTGCGCTCATGAATGCTTTCACAAATAAAATTTCTATGCATGAACCTGCCTTATTAAAGGTAGATGATTGCTTGCAAAAGTTTGATGTTCCTGTATTAACTATTCCAATCATGAATAGATGCCTATATGAAAAATTAGGATATTTTTGGCATCCGGAATACAAATCCATGTTTGTTGATGAGGATTTATATTGGACCTGCTTTAATAATAATTGGCTTTATTTAGCACCTGATTTAAAATTTGAGCATCAACATTGCAGTGTAGGTAAATCAGAACGCGATAATACCTACATTAGATCTGAATCAAATTGGGATCAAGGTAAAGAACTATTTGCCAAACGTAAAGCATTAAATTTCCCATTATCATGATACTATCCATATTAATACCAACATTGCCTGATAGAGTTGATTTGCTATCAAATTTAACTAATGAATTGGACCGGCAGATTAAATCTCTAGGCAAAGAATCCGATATTGAAATACTATTGGATTTTAGAGATAGAGAAACACCAACCGGTACCAAAAGAAATGCACTACTCAGGAGATCTGTAGGTAAATATGTTTGGTTTATTGATGATGATGATACCATTGCTCCAAATGCAATTGAACTCCTATTAAATGCATTTAAAAAGGATCCTGATGTAATTGGTATTAATGGAGAAATGTCCACCGATGGAACCAATATTGTTGATTGGGAAATTAGATTAAATAATCCTTACCAGGCAATTACAAGGGATAATAAAACAATCTATGTGAGATGGCCCAACCACATTACTCCAATGAGATCATCCATTGCTAAACAAATTGATTTTCCGGATATAACATTGGGAGAGGATTACAGATGGTCCGTACTTTTAAAAGATTCAGGTTTATTAAAAACTGAAATTGTAATCACTGAGAAAATTTATTTTTACAAATTTATATCTAACAAATGATCTATTCACAAAACAACGAACAGGAGGTAATACTAGACTACCTCAAAGAATTTAAACCTGAGTTATTAACTGTTATTGACATTGGAGCCAATGATGGTAAAACTCTATCCAATACATTTGCACTATATGAACTTGGTGCCAAATGTATTTATGCTGAACCTGATCCAAATGCATTTAAAAAATTACTTGCAAATTGTCCTGATGGCAATTGTATTAATGCTGCAGTTGGATTAACAACAGGATCATCCGTATTATTTTCATCAGATAGCCATTTGACTCCTGATGATACTGGACTGCTTTCAACTACTAAGGAATCTGAGATGTCAAGATTCCCAAATCAAAATTTTACACCGGTGCCATGTGAACTAATCACATTTGCTGATTTACTTGATAGAACTGAAATTACATTTGTTGATTTTATTTCTATTGATGCTGAGGGAATGGATTATGAAATCCTAACTCAAATCAATTTAAGGGAATTGGGAGTTAAGATTGTTTGCATTGAGCATAATTCAGATATCGGATTGATGGATAAAATTATGCAGTATTGCAACATGCATGGATTATCCTCAAATTTGTTAACCAATGGTGAAAACATAATTATGGCTTTATAGATGAAAACAGTTGTTTCTTTTGCAGATGGTGCCGGTAATTATATCAAAGCTATGGCACGACTTGAATTGTCTTTAAAACAGGTAGGATTCGAGGGCCATTTTTATGGAATAAATGATTATGGGCATATTGAATCTCCTTTACATAAAGGACCAAACTCAGTACCTTATGCTTTCAAAGCATTATCCATTAAAAAAGCTATGGAGAATGGAGGATTATTGCTTTGGTGTGATAGTGTTATTTATGCAGTTCAATCAATTGATCCTGTTTTTGAACTTATCAAACAACATGGAGTATTGCTATTTGATAACATAGGTTTTTCAATTGGAGATTATACCTCAGATGCATGCCTAGATAAATTTGGCATGACTAGGAATGAATCTTTTAAACATCCTATGATTATGGCATGTGTTATGGGATTTGATTTAGATAATCCACTGGCACAAAGGTTTCTGAAATCTTATATTAATGCAGCTAGTGATGGAGTATCCTATCCCGGTGCATGGACCAACAATAATTGTGAGGTTAGTCATGATATGAGATGCAAAGGTCATAGGCATGATCAATCAGTTGCATCATTATTAGCCTATCAATATGGGATTGAGATTCAGAATGCACAAAAAACATGTTTTGCCTATGAATCTCACAAAGGAATTGTTCCAATGGATTTAGAGAAAATTTGTTTATGGTCAGGAGGTTTATAAATTAACAATTATGGGAATTACACATTTTAGCAAACAATTAATTGACAAATATGTCAAACCAGGTGATAAGGTATTAGAACTTGGAGCTCAGAATTTATATTTTGAGGGAATTTATTATGGTAAATATGCTAGTGAATACTATGCAAATGAATTGCACGTTTCGGATTACCAATGTATTGATTTGAATGGAGAAAACTCTGCAATTCAAACTGATTTAGGTACACTATGCATGATTGGTTTTTATGACATTGTTACTGATTTTGGAACATCTGAGCATGTAGGATTAAATGGTAAGTTCAATTTCGAGTCTTTTGTGAATTGCATCATTAACAAATTGACATTAGTCAAAGAATCCGGAATAATCATTAGTGAAAATCCTAAAACTAATAATTGGCCCGGTCATGGATTTAACTACTATACTCAGGAATTCTACCAATATTTAGCAGAACAACTACCTGATTCAATTGAAATTTTAGAAATTGGAGAGGTTGGTGCAATGGGTAATACTATTGATGGAATGAATGTTTATTGTGTTATGAAAATTAATACAAAATTCAATGCCAATGATATTGAGCAACTAACATTGGTTTTAAAAAACTGTCCAATATGCCAATCATGAAATTAGCAGCTATTTATAATGTTTGGGATGGAGTAGAATTACTTCGCGGATCTGTTAAGCAGATTTATTCTGAGATCGATGAATTGATTATTGTTTGGTCTCCATTTTCGAATACCGGTGATGATTCCTACAATCCAATTGATGATATTGCAACAGCTCTTAAAGGATACAATTACAATTTAATTAAATATGTTCCTATTTTGACTGATACTCCTGCTAAATCTGAAACCACAAAAAGACAATTGGGAATTGATTTAGCAAAGGAATTGCAATGCACCCATTTTCTATGCATGGATTGTGATGAATATTACAAGGATTTCACTGCAGCAAAACAGCAATATATTCTCTCAGGATGCCTTGGTTCAGTTTGTATGGTAAGAACATACATTCGTTCACCAAAATACATGTGTAATGCTCCTGATGGTTATTTTGTGCCGTTTATTCATGCATTATTTGATAGTACAGTTACTGGAGTTTGGAATTATCCTTTTTATGTCGATCCAACTAGGAGAATTAACCAAGTAAATGTAGCTAAATTGAATGTAGAGATGCATCATTTTAGCTATGTGAGAAAGGATATTTACAGGAAATGTTTTAATAGTACTGCCGCAAATAATATAAAGAACGGTACCATTGTTGATGATTACCATTTCTTGAATTCAGATGAACTTGCTGCAGGTTATTATGTAAAAGATTGGGATCGGAAAATTGTAGTAGTAGATAATTATTTTGGAATTAATATCTAGGTTTATATCTTTGTAATCCTTTCGGGTTTGTTTTTTAGGCATTTGATACAAAAAAGGGCTGCAATTCGCGGCCCTTTTTTGTTGGAGTTTTATTTTCAATCCGGTTTCTTTAATGTCAATGTTTTTTTGCATGATTTTTATAATTTATAGTTTTTAAAAATTTATATATATTTGCATTGTACTCATTTGGGGTTTTTATAAAACTTCATTTTCATGATTTTAATGCGACTAAGCCGGAACTGCGAATTCCGGCTTTTTATTTACTTGGTAATACTAATTTACAATACTCCTCCCAACTTACTTCCTTTGCCTTATATTTTTGAGCAATCATGAACAATAAAATATCTCTCATTGCCATGTTATATATCCTGCAATCCCAAAAGTGATTTTGAGATGTAGATGTTTTCTTTTGCCATATATAATTGCCATTCTTATCATAAATCTTGTGTTCTGACTCAAATTGCTCAAAATATGTATGAAATTGATACAAATTACCTCTATTTATTGGGAAATTTAGCATTCCAGGAGGTTGATTTTCACCGGTTCTACGATCCCAATTTAATTTTATAAGATAGGATAAATCATCTTTAATCTGATTTACTCTCAAAATATAGAGTTTGGACCTACTTTGTCCTACCTTAAATCTTCGAATATCAGCATTAATTGGACTGTATTTGTCCAATTTTTCACCTTTTAAACCTACAACTTCATGATTTGTGTTATCAATATACTCAAAAGCATGATGCTCATAATAACCAGTATCCAAACCTGAAACAAATACCTTCATATTTCTGCCTGTATCGGTTTTATAAATGGTATTAAGAACCCTATCAAATTCTTTCCAAACATTATTTTCCTTGGTTCTATCATAGGACCATCTCTCCCTGGTAACATCTTTATCCTTTTGGCTAACTGATTGATTAGGGATAAATGTTCCAATAGATCCATGCAGAATACTATACACACTTCCTGATTCACTGTGAGCCAATATTTCATAATCCAACCTAGCATCATCCACAACTCCATTCATATCTGCTGCACATGTCAATAATACGATTCTGCCATTACCATCTTTAATGCTCAGTGCCTCCGGAACAGTTTCAGGTTCATATTCCCGGATGTTTCTCATCAGCTCAGATGCTTTTGGAGATTCTCCTGCAGGTTCATAGGTTTGTCCTAAACAAAGATTTACAAACGTTTGGTGCAATTCCTCATCCCTTGGTTGACCAACAGGATTTGCCTCCAAATAATCCCTTACATAATGTTTCCAATCGTACATACCGGGAGGTGCATACAATGCATTAATGTGAAAAGAAAAATGGCCATCGGTTAATGGTTCTGCAGTTGGTACATATTTGCCCATCAGATTGAATTCATACTTATTGGAATCCGTAAAAAATCCTCCGCATTTCTGACAAATGTATCCAACAGAACTTTCAATCAATTTATCATGGTTATCAAGTTTATAATAAATGCCTGCTTTCTCTTTTTGGCCATCCATTTCAATCTCCCATTCCAATGGGATGTATTCTCCGCATGCCTGACATGGAATATTCCATTTTCGCTGATCTCCCTGTAAATAAACAGGTTCAATGTTGGATGTTGCTTTGAGCTCGGGAGTAGAGATGTAAAACAGTTTCATTTTATCATAATAGGCTGCTAACCTTGCCTCAATCATCTTTCTAGTGTTACCGGATTGAGATGTTTTACCTTTCGCTGCCTCAAAATCATCAATAAAAGCATAGGCAACCGATCTTTGTCTTAATAATTTATGATTGGACGCACTACCTGCAACTAATCCTCCACCTGGAAATTCCTTTTTAGTATTAGTATCTCCTGATTTTTGATTCTTTGCTCTTTTGATTGTAGATCTAATTAGGTGCCGGATGCCGCATGAATCAATCATTTTATCAATCTTTTCAATTGCCTCCTCACTTAAATCACTATGGCCGGTCAATAAAAGAATATTACCTGGCTGTTCTGAGATAATATATCCAATTCCTGATTCAATTACTCCTGTTGAAAATCCTATTTGTGCAGCTTTCATCACTGATACAATTCTTGCAGGATGGTCCGGTGCCAAACAATCAACAATATCCCTAGTGTATGGAGTAACATCATAGGAGAATCTACCTCTATACCTAGATACTGAGCTATCCATTGTTCTGTATTTCTCAGCCCAATCAGATGGCTTAATTGTAGATAGCTGATGCCTACCTGATTCAATTATTTCTAAGATATTTGAGGAGTAATCCATCATGATTATTGAATTATTCTTTCAAACAAATGCTTTACTAAACTTCCATTATAAAATTGTAATGTATCAATATATACAGCATTTTCAACCTGATAAACCGTATCTCCGGTATTGTACATTTCAAATACCCTTGGTACAATATCATCATTTGAATCACTCAATACCCATATATGAACATATGATTGGACTATTTGAGATGTAAGAATCATTGAATGCTTAGGCATAAATAGTGTACTTCTATCGCCTGAAAGTATGTATTGGCTAATTACTTTGTTCATTAGTTTTTTTATTAGGAGAATCAAATAAGAATATGAATATAATTTGAGTTATAAATAAAGTAATTGACATAAAACACCATAGCCAATGCCTCCATCCCCAATGATATGTAGGCACATCGTGAAAACTTCCACTGTAATCACATTTTATAATAGAATTTACAGATTTATCTAAATGATATCCGGTGCAATACCAATCACCAAAGAATTCTCTAAACATTTCCGGGATGAATGTTAAGAATATAGCAACTATGAAGATTGCTGCTATTTGAATGCTGATTTTTAACTGTTTTTTCATGGCTTTTATCCTAATTGAGCATTAATGTAATTTATTAAGAATATTCCCTCAGCCGGTGATATTTTAGTAGCATAATAAAATGGCCTTGTTTCATGAGTTTCCTCAAATACAATTCCTAATTTACCATTACTGTAATCAACTACCCTATCCAATGGACCTACTCTCCATCTATCCTCAGGATCGGCATCCTGATTTTTAGTAGCAAATACATAATCTCCTTTTTGAAATCCACCGGTAACTGGCTTTAGCCTAGCTACAATTTTGAAATACTTTTTGTGATTGTAAGTTTTATTTTTCATTGTTTGTTTTTTAGTCATGCTCTCCAACTCCTCTATGATCGCTGTATTGATTTACGATATTTGCCAATGCACTTTTGCTCTCATCTACACTTCTGTTTGCACTGATATTGATATCGTCAATTATGCTCCTACGCATTTCGGATAATTCATGATTTTTTAAATCGTACTTTTTAGCAATCCTGCTCATGATTTTATCTACTGCATTATTGAATTCTACCAACATTGTTTTAGTATGCTGAGAAAAGATATTTTTAACCAAATCAGTAGGAATTACCATACCATGAGCTTTCTGTTTTTTTACCTGCAGCAAAGCAATTTCCTGCTGTAATTTTTCATTGATTAATTTACCCTTGGTAGTATCAATGTCGTACTTAGATTTATAATCAGGCAGATTTATAGTATTGGTTTTTGAATTTCGAATTGAATCTACTACATCCGGTTCAGGAGGTAAATTAGTTTCTTTCTCTAAATTACCTTTTATCTTTTCGAGGCGCTTTCTGAGAAAATCTCTATTTGGCTGTATTTCATCATCAATGAATTCACCGGATAACACAATCTTACCTCTCTGAATATTAATTGTAATATCAGAATTGTTGTTGAGTCCGCAAAGTTTTTTAAATTGTGATCGTGTATATAAAGCCATAAAAAGGTAATATTACCTGAATGATTTCCTTTGTTCGTATTTTTCCAATGCTTTTAAATCTCCATCTTGTGCTTTTTGAAATAGTTTCATATCCAATACATAATCCGCTTTATCCATTCCTTTTTTATATGCCTGGTATATTTCACTGTTTTTATTATTGAATTCCCTAGTGAACCACTGAACATCATTTTCAGGCACATCAATAACATTGATGATTTTATCAATGGAATATCCCAACATCCCAACACTGATTAACTGTTTTATTAATTCCTGAGTTACTTCCATCTAAATGTCCTGTTGTAAATTATCAATTGTAATTGATTGTCTTTTTTTTCTCCCGGTTTGCTCTCACTTTACGAGCTCTTATTAACTCCTCATCAATTGTTAAGCAGTTCCACATTTGTTTTAAAGTGTAATAAACAATACTATACCGGTACCCATCCAACAATAATTTTTTTATAGGAGTTACACCATGTACAATATTTTGACCATCAAATAGAATAACGGTATTATCAGCAACCTCAAATCCAATATTGTATTCAGGGCAGCTTAAAAATCCACCGTTAATACCATGTTTGAATACAACCATGTTGGATAACACACCTTTGATGTTTCCTGAATCGAAATGATATTTTAATGGGTTATTCTTATTTATAATCCCGGATGTAAATGGAGTAGATCCAAGTTTCCATTCCGGCAGGATTTTATCATTGACTATTAACGAATGATTTTCGAATACTTCCGGGAAATACTTTTTATAGATTTCAGATAAGAATTCTCCAAATCCACACACAATATCATTTTCAACCGGATTAGTTACTGATAAGGATGTTGATGAACAAAAATCTTTTCTAATAACGTTTCTAGGATTGTATCCAAATATTTGTGATGTGGTTTTTAATCCGGCAGTCCTTTTTTGAGATGTGTATTTTATTTTCCTTACCGATGCTCTCAAATATTGAGTAGCTTCATCAGGCAACTTCATGTATAGTATTTTAGGAACACCATTCGATGTAATAATACAATCGTAATTTATTAGTTCATCAAAATCCTCCCTTAATGCAGATCGTTTAATGAACTCTTTCAAATCAACTTCCTTTGGTAATATTTCTATTGTTTTCATAGTTTAATAACAAAATACGTTTGTGCAAGCAGGAAACCAACTTGTAGGCCATGTTTTTATATCATCCTTATATTTTGCATGTTTTACAAATTCATACTTATTTGATAAATTCAAAACATTTTTTCTGTACCTATCAATATCGGTATCAACATCAAAGCTCCATTCAAATACCATTTTTTTAGGAAAATCAATCATGCTTTCTAATATAGGCATTTCGGAACCATCAATATCCATTTTCAGGCATATATCTTTTGTGATGACCTTTTTAAAATTGATGCATTTAACGATTTTTCTACCGGCTCCCCATCTTTTAATTATGGAATTTCTCCATGTATTACCATTTTTACCTATATTCAAGAATGTTTCCTCAGCATCATCGTGAACAACTGCCATATTAAAAACGTTTGCAGTTAGTTTATTGAGCTCCAAATTCATTTTGATTAACTCACAATGAACATCATCCGGTTCATAAACATCAACATTTGCACCTAAACTAGATGCCAAAACAGTAAATGCTCCAATATTACCACCCAAATCAATCCATTTTTCACCTGGTAATATTTGAAAATATCGCTTTTGATATGCATTTCCATCTACAACCTCCTTGATTGTTTTTAGATCTGATGTTCCAACCCTGGTATAAAATGATAATCCGGTCCTTTCAGATTTATAGATTTCTAGATCACTTTGTTTTATCATTTTTATATAGCTCTATGAGTTTTAAAACGACTGCGGAATTATCATCTTCTATATTAAAATCCTTTCCTATTTCCTCAAAATCAGATAATACTTTTTGATGGGTTTCATTTGTATAAAGCAATACAATTTGCCGGATGGAATTATTAAGATATGTTTCTGCTGATTTTGTAAAGTTTGATGTATCGATTTCAACATTGTTTGCAGATAACACCGGCATATCAATTCCCCATAATTGCAAATCTTTGAAATCAAAATCCTCAACAAGTAAATCATAATCCCATTCTCCATAATTGGAGTTGTCTTTTATCATGAATTCTTTTTGCTGATCCTCAGTTAACCCCTTTGCAACTTTTATCCATTCATCCGGGATTTCAAGATAATCTAATTCCATCAGTGCAGCCCTGCGCATATTACCACCCAAACAAACATAATCCTCATTAACCACAATTGGCCTGAGTACCATCATTTCAGGAAACGATTTTATGCTCTCAATAAGTTTTGTAAACTTATCGTCT
>ERZ724522.320-NODE-320-length-32466-cov-8.390392_pt1 | contig 32466 bp, 46 predicted proteins | sample MGYA00376055_ERZ724522 | MGnify/ENA primary metagenome ERZ724522 (study PRJEB28724, sample SAMN07190884) | wastewater metagenome | isolation source: effluent of sewage treatment plant in Hong Hong | place: Hong Kong | collected 2016-03-17 ...
TTGTTTCCGTCCCATAATCGCCTCCAATAGATTTTTGTTAAAAGTTATTGTTGCAATGTTGTGTGTGATAATATATACAAAAACCATAATGTCAACATTATTCTTACATAATCTAAATATTATTTATAAGGAAGGAATAACTATGAAAAATGAATCAGTTAATAATCACGAAAAGAATAGGCCCGTAAGTACAAGCACAAAAAACGCAAGAAAAAGAAGTCAGAGAGGTGAGCGCTTGGTTCAGATTTATCTCCCAGCAAAGCTTGTGAAGCGATTGGACAAGATTGTTGGGGATCTCTTCACTAACCGCACAGCCTTCGTTAGAGATTGCCTTTTGAAATTCCTGCGGGAGAATGATATGGAGAAAAACAACTTAAACAATCAATAGGAGGTTTCATGTTTGGACTTAGAGCTTGGGGAAGCAATAACGGGAATGCAGATTTTATCCCGAAAAAGAAAAAGCGGGGAAATCCTGAAGCTGATTTGTGCCGTCGCGTGGTTAAACTTACGGATCATTTGCAGCGGTTTGCCTTGATGCAGCAGGATTTTATTTTAATCCGCATTAATACGGGAGCCCAAATAGGTGATTCAAAAACGCGAAAGATAATCGGCGCTATTGAGCATGGCATGGGAGGGAGAAAGGGACGCTCTGACTACATCGGAGTTTGGAAAGATAAAGAAACGAAGCTCCCGCACATTTTGTTCTTGGAAGCAAAAGTTAAAGGTAATTACCTGTCGCCGGATCAAAAAGAATTTGCCGCTTCGGTAAAATTTGCCGGTGCCAACCTTGTCGTTTTTAGAAGCGAAGGAGAGTATTTACAGCAACTTAGCAAGGCTGGTGTTTTTTTCTCACAATCAGTTGAAAAACTCCTTGCAAATTTTGCCTAGCAGGAATAGATCGGAACTCAAGGTTAATTCTCTAGGTGCCTTTCTTCTCTGTTGGGTGCCTAAAGAATTTTGTTGAGTTGGAGGAAATTTAGAGTATTTTCATCACCAACAAATTACGACGGCCCTAGGGGTTGCTCCCGAACCACGCGTCAGCACACCGCGTACCGGGCCGTCGAATATCCCCAGTGTGTCGAACCTTGTGCAGGTGGTCTCATGGCGTTCAGCCCTATCGAGCTCCCCCTCAATCCATGATTGGATTAGGAGGCGGGAATTGAGCAAAAAAATATCATTATTTAGCGATACGTTCTTATCTGAGATTAAGCGTCTTTCTGCGCATGCTCAGGGTTTCTATATTCGTCTTTTATTTCTTGCCCACTCCGAAAACGGTGAGCTTAGCGCTTGCGAAAAAGATGTTGCGCGCAATTTGAATATCCACACGAACGCATGGCGTAAAATTAAAGCAGAGCTTTTGGAGAAAAAAATGATCTCTGAAAGGGGTGGTTTTTTGCTCCCAGCGCACTTCACAAATTCGTCCTTAAATGGTGTGTGCGGAGGCATTACCCCCATAGATACCCAGGGGGATACCCCCCCAGATACCCCCCCAGATACTATAGGGGTATCCACCCCAGATACCCCCCCAGTAGTATCTCTAAAACCCGCAGAAAACCGCAAAAAAAATATTTCCTCTAATTCTATATCTAATTCTAACTCTAATTCTAAGGATGAGATAGAAGAGGATAAATCCTCTTCATCTCATCCTGTCGGATTGGTGCGTGGAGTGAGCCCGGATGAGGTTTGGAAAATCCAAGCGATAATCCAGGAAAAATTCCCAATGATTCTTGGAGGGATAGGCGCTGCAGCAGAAGGGTGGTTGCGCGAAGGGGCGAGTTGCGACCTTGACGTCATCCCAGCGTTGGAAAAGTTGGCAGCAAAACCACCCCCGAGTGGAGTTAGATCGCTGAATTACATCACCAAATGCGTTAGCGGGGCCACTGCGGAGCGGTTAGCCATTGGGAAAACTTTTGCCGAAGATAAACAAAAAATGGAGGTAAACCATGCAAACACCAACAACTACGCCACAAACAAGCGCAGGAGCACCATGGACGTCGAGCAACAACTCTGTGACGAGCTCAACGAGCTCCTCTCAGCCGCAGATGCGAAGAGAGAGCCAATCACAGTTGGAGAGGAAAATATTCCTGAAGTCCTTAGGCTTGCTGTTAGTGAAACATGCGAAGGGGTGTGATGGATTTTTCGGAAAAAATATCGAAGAAATCGCCAACTCTGCAGAGACTTATGAGCAATATTTGCGTGGTTTTCGCCTAGATCAAATCGATCAGGCGATTATGCAAGCCGCGATAAAAAAAGGGGGACAATTCCCAAACGCTTCTGAAGTTTTGCTAGCCATCCAGGAGGGAGAAGGAAAAAAGAAAGAGCAGCCATTGGATAAGGCTGTTTACATCGAGCTTTGCGCTCGCAAGAAAGCGTTCCTGCGTTCAATAGAAACTGATGAATATTGCGAGCATTTGCGGCTTTCAGGAAAAGAAGAGGCGTACATCAAAAAATATGAAGAAATGGCTCTATCAGCTGCTAGCATTGAGGAAGCAAAAACTCTAGCTTTGGAGGATAATTCTGATGGATCTAGATTTAAAAGTTTGAAAGGAAAAAAAGTTTACTCCTACGAAGATGCAATTTGGCTTGAGTCCCACGTAGGAAAGCGTGAGTTCATGTTAACTTCAGAAGAAAAAGATGCCATTGAAAGAGCAAAAGAAGCTCGATTAAGCCCTGCAGAGAAAAAAATCCGTGAGGAAAACAAAGCTCGAATGGCAGAAATGTTTTCGGCTTACGTAAAAACTCTAAAGGCAGGTGAATAATGAAACTCGAATACACCCCGATCGTTCTCAACGGTAACGTGGTGAAAAATAACAAAAAGTTTGTTATCCACGCGATACGTAAAGGCGCGCTTAATGTCACTTTCTGCCGGGTTGATTTGGCATATGAACCATTCCCGGTACCGGATCGGCCCGTGACTTGTGAGCGTTGCCTATCCTCAATTAGATCGCAGGAAAAAGCCATTAAAACTATTGAGAAAATGAAAAATGGATAAATTTAGTTTTATCGTTGGTTGCTTGCTTTTAATTAAATGCTTTGTCAAAGCACTAAAATATAAGCGGTTTTGCATATTGTCGCTTTTAGGCGGATCACTTCTTCTCGTGCCATGGGTAGAATCGTTGATAAAATAATCTACAAAAAGAATTTGCAAAAAAAGAACGCACGTCTTACAAATCGCTATTCCTTTAGGTTCCCATCCCTAAAAGTTAAGATCAACCGACCGACTCACCCCCGGTCGGTTTTTTTATGCGCATTTGCTGACGGAAAATTCCGGATGATAAACCGTAGCAGTTATGCAGAAAATCCCATCCATGCAAACCGATTTATTCTCCTCATGCCAATAGCGCACGGGAGAGATTGTTATCGGGATGTTTAATTCGCAATAGTATCTTGCCTTCTTTAAGATTTCCTCCACTATTCCACGCGCTACCTCGTAATTCTTTTCTGCACGGAATCTAAATTCATAGAAATGCACCGGCTCACAAAGTTCGGAATAGTGTGCATATGCCTTGGATAAAGATGGATAAACTACCAAAGGATCATCCCCATCAATTACGATGACGCCCGTAGTCACGAAACGGCCCGCATAACTTCGTCTAAAAACGATTTAGGGCTAACTTTAAGAGCCTTTAAATAAAGCGCTAGACGGGTAGCTGTAATCGGTAATGATCCGCTTTCAAGGGCTTCTATTGTGTAAGGAGCAACACCTAGCTTTTCGGCCAAGTCCCATGTGTCAAATTCGGTGCCGTCTCGGTAATGCCGAAGTATACCCCCGATGCGTTTGTCTAAAATTTTAAAATACTCACGCGCTGGATAAGAACGGCGCGCTTTCGCGGCCGCAAAATCAATCACCATATGTATCACCATCGTAAAAGTTGAAAATCATGCGACTTATAAAAGCGCGCACAAAGCCAGTCAATTAAAAATTTAACTAACAGTTCCTTGTTCGCGCAATTCCTTTAAAATTTCTTCTAATGTATTGTTAATCTTAGATAATCTCTTAAAAAGCAAAAATAGTAGAATATCGTTTGCATCATCCATATAATCCTCGCGTGGCAGTTGTGGCCCTTTCCTCCCCTTTAAAAAAGGTTGGGGCCTCGGTTGTTTACTGTAGGAGTGCGCGCTGCTGAGTATCGGTGTCGCGCGCTCCGATCCTATCGGGTAAATCCCATTTAATGGCATCTTTTGGTGCCATCCCATGATTTAGCAAATCCCACAGCACCACAAAAAACTTCTCACGATATAAATCAGGGAAAAGATCACGCGTCACTTGTGAGGCTTTGACCGGCCGTCCATAGAGGATCACCGGATTTTGTCTATCCAATAGTGTAATTAATAGCTGCTCAACTCTCTTCGGAGTATCGCAGTAGTTGAAGTGTAACATAAAAAAACTCCTTTGGTTAGTTGTTGGTTAAAGATTTTATTTTTCTTCTTCTGGACTGAACCAATCATCTTTAATGATGTGGCCAATGGCAGAAACTTTCGTAAGGGTAGCTTTAGCGCGTATGGTTTTTCCTACTAAATCAAACCAGTTGTTAACACCCGCTATCTCCATAATACGCATGATATGCCAAGCTCCTGTCGTTTCCCTCCGAAAGTTATGTGAGCTCCGAGGAAGAGCCAAAACATATCCCCCGAAACCTTGCCCAGAACCGCCGTAATCAAGAGTGAGGTAGCATGTTAGAAACCCATGTTCCTCAATTGATAAGCTTGCTCTTTCAATAATTGCATTCTTAATTTCCATAACCTTCCTCCGTTATATCCTCGATCTTACCGCCCTCGGTGTAGCGGATCTTGCGGCATGCTGAATAACCTAGTTTGTCCGGAACTCTTCCTCCGTTCCATGGCAAACCAATTCCTCCACCGAAAAGAACTTCTATCCACATCTCAACGGCTTTTGGCTCTTTCCACTCGGCGATGATGGCGAAGGGAATAATGTGGCCGATATTGTCGCCATCACCTGTGTATATCCTATTTGCACCATCATCATCGATAGTGGAGTCCAAATCTTTTCCATGATACTCTTCTAAGTGCGGATTGTAGCCCCAAATGTGGATTTTATGGTTTCGTTCATCGCGATAAAACTTTCCCACCTCTAGCTTTATTTCTTCTGGCATTTCTTTGGCTCCTTTATTTCGCGGATTAAATCGTCGGAATGAGTATCGTCTTTGCAATAAATCCCATTACTATCTACCGTGTAAGCCCATTTAGACTGCCTCTCGTTGACCACTACCCACGGATAGTCCTCATCTAGAGGGTTGCAGCCGACCACATAAGATGTGTCACCGCCACGAGTTTTATAATATTTTCCTGGCGCTATATTTAGCTTCGGTTTCTTGGTCATCTTACTCTCCTTTCTTTTTGTTTTTCCACTCGCGCCACGTCTCACGTATCTCTAGAGCCGTACGGTAGCAAAATGAATCTGTTATCTTGCCAAATGCGGCGCTCGTCCGGCAGCAATTTAGCGTTGCGTGCAGCGCAATGGTTGCGCGCAATGCACAAATCACCATAACCCTCAGAAATAGCGCCGTTTTTACGATCAAAGATTTTCCAGGGCATATTAAAAACCCTTCTTTGCGACACAGATACGATCGTGGCTCAGTCGGCTTTCTGTGCAAATAACGCACTCATCTTCGCCGACATACTCATCTTCGCGGCGCTTATCGGCTAGCTTAAGAGCCTCTGCGCGGGATATTTCTCTCGCACTCAGGTCGTACGTGTTCGCCAGAAATCCCGCCCTCTGAGCTTGAGTTTTGAAAGCCATTACGCTTTTTGTGTTAGCAAAGCCGTGGGAGTACTCTTTTCTCCCGGCGTGCACAAAAGTGTCATAAAGTGCGTAAAACATATAAATCTCCATCTTGTTGCTGTTGCTGACCTCACCAAGCCACCGACTCCTAAACCCACGTGTTGTAGTGCCTGTTTTGTTGTGGTGGCACTTGTCGTTGCCTTGATGCTGTGTATAATAGCACGATAATTGTTGGCGTCAACAACATTATTTTAGTATTGTTTTAGTATTGTTCCTTATTATGTATTTTGCGGATGAATAACAATGGTTTACACAACAAAAGCTCTCAGATATGGCGCACAAGATGCAGTAAAAAAGTGCGGACTCCGATCAAAAGATGTATGGGCGTACGTGGCGTATGTGATAGATGGGCGAGCACATGCATGTGTGTGTATCGGCTACAAAAAAAAAGATATAGAGCTTAAGATCGTACTCGATGAGTTCTATATCTGGGATCGTGCAAAAGTGTGTGAGCTCGTGTGCGCTGAGATTTTGAGAGGGCGACATGCCAAAGTGGCTTAAAAAGTTGTTTTGTAAGCATGAGTGGAGCCAATATGCGCTTACGCGCTTTGACTCCGTGTACTTATGCCTAAAGTGCGATAAGTGGAAGAATGAGCATTTATTTGAGAAGATGGTATACCTTGATGGAGGAGTTAAGTTTGATGAGTTTATTTAAAGTGATAAGATGCGAGGATCGAGGACGGTTTTAAATTGGATTTATCAACTTTCAACCCCCGATTCCAAAAACCCCGTAAAAACCCCTAAGCGCAAATAGTGTAATGCAACTATTAGTATAAATGGGGTAGCTAAAAATTATTTTCGTTTTTGTGCATTTTGTTATTTACAAACCGGGAATAATTACCTATATCAATCTCCATCAACAACAAACAACGGAGATTTATATGTACATAACCATTAGCAGCACCGCCGGCGAGAAAGTCTCTAAGACACTCAAAATGGCACGTATCGCCGCCGCGGAAATGAAGAGCAGAGCCGAGATTTTTGATACTGTACGCATTTTTAAGTTCCTGAAAGGATGTTCTGGCTCGGACTGTACGTGCTCCGGCCAAATCCATCCCCGAAGAGAATTTATTGAAAGTATTTAACCCAATGACCCACAAACGCGGGGGTGCTAGTAGGTAACTCTGCGGCGGGTAGCTTGCTGGCAATACAGTACGGGCTGCCGCGTGCAGTGGCCGAAGAGCATGTAAAAGAGGCCATGGAAATCATGAAGGAAAAATCCCTATGACCCCCACTGACTTCAAAACCCTAGGCCGCCAGATCTACGGCGGCCACGGCTGGATGACAAAGCTGGCCAAAGACACCGGCAAATGCTTCTCTTCGATCCAAAAGATGGCAGCTGGAAAGGTGCGTATACAGCCGCTAATGGAGGCTTTCTTGCGGGCTAAAGCGGATAGCATTTGCAATCCCGAGTAGATACGCTATAAGCACAACCGCGCGCCCAATCGGCCGTGGAAAAGGGTGGACATCCCCAGCTCTTTAGCAAGATGTGGCGGCCGCGGCCGCACACAGACAGCTGGTTTTAATGAGAGCCGCGCAAAAGTATAACTATACCCATTTTGTACCTTTACTATACTTTTGGCCACTTAGCTCAGATAGCCAGAGCGCTCCCCTGTCGAGGGAGAGGTCGTGGGTGCGATGCCCACAGCGGCCGCCAATCCAACTGCATAACCACAAACCTTTTGCAATCTCAAATCACTCCTGCTAAATAACTCATATACTCCTCCGCCAAGAGGATTAGCCCCGCCGCATCGCGCTAACGTAGTGGCGGGGCATTTTTATGAGGATTTATGGCGTTACTTTCGAAGATAATCACCACGATTTTTATTGTGTGCTTACCGGGCCTTCTAATCACTGCGAGCGCCACAGAGCACTTAGACGGCCGCACCAAAAATATTGTAAAGTATGTTGGGGTGATTTGTTTAGGCTTTGTGGCCCTCGACGTAATTTTGCTGGTCTGCTACCTACTCATAAAAATCTGGGCTTGAGGATATGCAATTTTTGTGTGCCTTGATTATTTTTGCTGATTACGTAGATTACAAACCACAAGCGGATTTCTGTATGTGGTGGCGTGGATAGGTATCTTATGCAAACTTTGAAACGCGAGGAATTCATCAGGCGCATGTGCGAGGAGGAGTGGGGCGATTACTTCGGCTCTTTTCCGCAATCCGTAAGCGTTGAAACTAAGGGCAGCACGCACCATGTAGCTATCGGACATGGCGGTGAGATCGTGGAGTTCACCGTGCAGGACGCGCCTTTCGCCGATATGCTAGTTGAGTTTGGACAGGCGATGGTGGCTTGGGATGCGATGGAGGAGGGCACTAATGCATGAGCAAATGTTCTTTTGCCAAACAAGCAGAAAGAACCGCCTACGCAAGCGCAATAAAGGCAAACTAGAGGAGCTGCGCGCAAGGCATGCAGAACTTGCGGCAGCGAATCGTGAGGAGGCCAAGAGGATAAAACGGGAGAGGGACATAGAGATGGGGACAAAGCTTATAAATGGCGAGATGTGCTTGGATACGCTGCTTTCGCCTGGTGATCTCAGGGTGATGGATCACTACAACACAACAAAATCTTTGGAATCCACTATACGCCACCAGTGCGGCGATAAAGTCGCGCTTAATGTGGCGCGTGGCTTAGAGAGTGGAGACGATCAGGTACGGTATGCATACACCAAGCTTTCTGCTGATATACTCACAAAGGCGGAGTCTGAGCGAATGAAGCAAGAGGCGCAGCGCACAGAGGGTGACACTTTCCCGGCAATTGTGATTGAGGGTGAGGCGAGTGACGCCTCGTAGGCTTATCTACGGCGGATCGCCTGGCGATAAAGCTTATCTAATCCGCGTACACCCCAAGCAGCGTGCGGCGATTGATAGCAAAGCAACGGAGATTCTTTATGGCGGTGCGGCAGGTGGCGGTAAATCTTATCTAATGCGTGTAGCAGCTATCGCGTGGTGTAGAGCCATCCCTGGGCTGCAGGTGTATCTTTTCCGACGCACAAATCCTGACTTGATCTTAAACCATCTTAACGGCGCTGGCTCATTTTATGAGCTGCTCGCCCCATATCTGCAGGCTGGCACGGTCTCGATCACAGCAAAGCCCAGCAAGATAAGCTTTGCTAATGGCTCTAATATCCATCTTTGTCACTGCGCAAACGACTCGGATATGTACAACTATCAGGGCGCTGAGATCCATGTATTGATGATCGATGAGCTCACTCACTTTAGCGAGTCGGTGTATCGGTTCTTGCGTGGGCGCTTGCGTACTGGATCGCTTAAGATCCCTGAGGCGTATAGTGGAGTCTTCCCACGCATTTTGTGTGGCTCTAACCCTGGTGGGCTTGGCCACTCGTGGGTCAAGCAAGCCTTTATTGATCGCGGCTCGCCAATGGAAATATGGCAAACCTCGGATGATGAGGGCGGCCTGCGTCGGCAATTTATCCCAGCGCTTTTGGAGGATAACCCAAGCCAAGATATAAACTACGAAAAGCAGCTTCTTGGCCTTGGATCACCGGATCTTGTGGCGGCCATGAGACACGGAAACTGGGACATCGTAGCGGGAGCGGCCTTTGAAAAGCTACGCCGCGATAAGCACATGATCCGTAACTTTACAGTGCCGGACGAATGGACAAAATTTAGCGTCATCGACTGGGGTACAAGCAAACCTTACGCGGTCGGCTGGTTTTGCGTGTGTGATGACAATTTGCTGCTCAAAGCTAAAGGGGATTGGCCGGATCGATTGATCCCTAAAGGCGCACTTATTCTTTACCGGGAGCTTTACGGCTGGAATGGTAAGGCGGACGAAGGGGCGCGTGAGGAATCTACGACCGTAGCACGCAAAATACTGGAGATTGAGGATGAGGCTGGCGAAGATATGGACTACCGCGTGGGCGATGAGGCTATGTGGAGCGAGCACGACGGGCCAAGCACCGAGGAGCGCATGAGAGAGGCCACCAAAGGGCGCTATGTGATGACTAAGTCGCAAAAGGGCAGGGCCACGAACTACCAGGAGGTACGCGCAAGGATAGAGGGAGACGATGGACTGCCAGCTTTTTACGTTACGGAGTCATGCCGGCACTTTTGGCGCACCGTGCCAAGCCTGCAACTTGATGAGCTACACCCAGAAAAAGGCCCAGACTCAAAGCAAGAAGACCATATGTACGACGTGGTGCAATATGCGTGTGCGTCGCGGCCGTATATCATGACACGCAAAGATAGGCATGCAGAGGATTTAAAGGAAAGACGTAGAAAGCAGAAGAAAAAGGGTGGATTTTACTAAATTACATTGTATTGGTGTGGAAACTTGTAGATGAATAAGAGGGGACATGAAGTTACCTACACTGTGGCGAACAAGCCATGGGATTAACAGAGCGGTAATCGAAGCTATATCGAAGGGAACTGGGTTTCCTGTGCGAGATACAGAGCTTTTAGTGGATAATCTACAACACACACCGGCTATTTCTTATGGCATTTTGCGTGGTACCTCTGCGGCGTATGCGACCGCTCAAAATAACGGGCTCGACTGGTATGAGTTGGATAATGGCTATTTTCGACGCGGTCATTTTGATGGTTATTATCGCATTAGTCGAAATGGGCTTACTGTTTCTTATGATCGCAAGCTTGCCGACCATCTTAATTTTGATCGTTGGCGTTCTCTTGGCTTTGTCATCCGTGATTGGGTGGAGAATAGGGATGGACATTTTCTCGTATGTCCTCCGACGGACGCCATTGAGCAATTCTACGGACTTGAAGCGGGGCAATGGGAAATAAATACCGTTAGGGAGCTCTCTAAGCACGGACGCATGATAAAAGTGAGGCGTAAGGACGCAGGGCAAGTGCCGCTCTCTGATGATTTACGCGGGTGCTTTTGTGTGGTGACGTTTAATAGCAATGTTGCTCTTGATGCGCTGCTTGAAGGGATACCCGCTGTCACAAGCGAATTTCATCCAGTGCATAGTTGGAATGGTATTAGCATAGATAACATTAACGAGCGTAATTTGTATGCCGCTGACAGGTTGAGTTTATTTAAATATTTAAGCCATTTTCAATATCGGCTTGAAGAACTGGAAAAGCCTAAAGCGTGGCAGATAATTTTTAAGCTACTGGGGAGTAGCGTGGATATACCGGGGTTTTTTACAAAGGAGAAATAGGGAAACTTATGAGAGTATTTATAGGATGGGATGCACGTGAGGACGTGGCATATCAGGTTGCAAGATACTCGATCTTGCGCAACACCAGGTCGCAAGTAGAGGTTAAGCCTCTAAAGCACAAAAAGCTGCGTAAAGATGGTGCGTTCTATCGCCCGTGGGGAATTGATCCGCACACTGGTAATCCGTTTGATTTGATGGATATGAGGCCATTTTCAACGGAATTTTCGCATTCTCGTTTCTTAGTACCATATTTATGCGATTATAAGGGCTGGGCGCTCTTCATGGATTGCGACATGGTATTTCAGGGGGATATCAAAGACCTGTTTGCAAAATGCGATGATAAATACGCGGTTATGTGCGTAAAACACAACCATCGGCCAGAAGAGCAAATCAAGATGGATGATGTGGAGCAGACAAAGTACCCACGAAAGAACTGGTCATCCTTCATGCTTATCAATTGCGGCCACCACACAAACCGCGCGCTCACCAAGGAGACTGTAAACACGCAAAGCGGAACATGGCTGCATGGCTTTGAGTGGTTGCAAGACTGCCATATCGGACATTTAGGCTTCGAATATAACTGGATTGAGAATGTTAGCCCAGGTATGGACGTAAAGAACATACAGGTGATCCACTACACATTGGGCGGCCCATGGTTTGAGAATTACCAAGATGTGATGCACGCCGAGGTATGGAAGGATTATTACGAGCGGTATCAACGTGATTATCACGACTACAGCAATGTTCCTAGTGTGGCACTGGGGGGCTGATGGATTTAACGCGCATCAACTTTGATTTGCTTATAGCAAAACTACGCCGCCAGCAAATTCTTATAAATCTACTTCAAGACGCGAAAAGGCGCTTTGAGGATGGTGAAACCGTTAAGTCTCTCCGCGATATTTTTGGATTAATTGATAGGATTGATTGTTTTAGAGGTATGAAATGAATCTATGTGACCAATACAAACTGATGCACGAGCAGGGCGCGTTTAAGGGATACAGTTTGCTGCCTCACGTTGAGGATATAGCAAAGCTTGTAAAGAAATACGATGCGAAGACGCTGCTGGATTATGGCTGTGGGAAAGGTTTGCAGTACACGGAGAAAAGAGCACATGACGCCTGGGGAGGAATCATGCCAACGCTTTATGATCCGCATGTGGAAGGATTAAACATAGAACCTAAAAATAAATTTGATGGGATAATTTGTACTGATGTTTTGGAGCATGTTCCAGAAGATGAAGTAAAATCTGTTTTAAGAAAACTTATGGCCTACAGGCGAGAATTTGGTTTTATTTTTATTACAATCTGCACGAGGCCTGCAAAAAAAACTTTACCAGATGGGAGAAATTGCCACCTGACTATTAAGTCAAAAGAATGGTGGTTAGACACAATTTTTAGATGCGCTACAGATGAGGAGGGATGGGAACATAAAGATGGTGACATTTACTTCATGTGCGTGACTGGTCGTCAAGATTGTTGTGAGCGTTGGTATGTAAAGTTTGTGGAGTAATTATGGAAAATAACCCACTAAAATATGAATATATTTTTTTATATTTTGATGAAGACGGATTTCCGCCACATGCCAGGATGAGAAAGCTGGGGGCGCAAGGATGGAGGTTAGTTCAGATTTATGACGGTCACATAATTATGGAACGTAAAGAGCCATGAAAGAACTTATTGATCGCGGCTTTATCCAACAGGCCACAGACTTAGAATTGCTGTCCGAACTGTTTGCACGCGGTGAAATCCCTTCTGCGTATGTCGGCTTTGATTGCACCGCCTCTAGCTTACATGTCGGGAGCCTGCTGCAGATTATGGCTCTGCGTCATTTAGAGAAATCAGGAGTCCAGCCGATAGTCTTGCTTGGTGGAGCGACCACACGCATAGGTGATCCGACCGGGAAAGACGAAACGCGTAAAGCATTAAACGACCTGCAAATATTAGCCAACATGCTGTTAATTCGTAAAGTGTTTAAGCGATATTTGGCTAATCCGATTATTGTTAATAATTCCAACTGGTGGGATAGCAAAGGCTATATTGAGGTGCTGCAAGAGATTGGTAAGCACTTTTCTATCGGGCAAATGCTGGGAAAAGAGAGCGTGCGGCAGCGGCTGGAGCGGAAAGCGCCGTTCAATTTTGTTGAATTCAATTACATGATCTTTCAAGCATATGATTTTGTGCACCTTAAAAGCGTGCACAATTGCCGCCTGCAAATCGGCGGCTCCGATCAATGGGGAAATATCGTAAGCGGCGTCGAACTTCATCGCCGCATGCACGGGCAGGAAGAGGGAAGGGCAGCGCAAAGCGACTGGCACAAAACCGATGGCGTCTTCGGCCTCACCACACCCCTTATCACCACCGCCTCCGGCACCAAAATGGGCAAAACCGCCCAAGGCGCAATATGGTTGGATGCAGATTTACTTTCGCCCTACGATTACTGGCAATTCTGGCGCAACACCCATGATGACGATGTCGAGCGGTTTTTATTGTTTTTTACTGAAATAGACGCCGAAGAAATCAAGTGTGAATTACCGAAAGTAAAGAACTCCAACGCAATAAACGATTGGAAAAAACGTTTGGCGCACGAAACAACAAAAATGCTGCATGGGGAACAGGCGGCACTTTTGGCAGCAGAAGAAGCAGCAAAGAAATATAGGAAGAAAACTTAATATTAAGGGGAAACATGGGGAACAAAATTGCAATCATTACAACATTTCCAAACCGCGACTTTGACCGCTATCCAAAGGCGATGATCCAAAGCATTGCAGCTTATTGGCCGCAAGAGGTTGATCTGTTTGTCCAGCTCGATGAAGAGCCAGAATCAGAGGATGTGCGCCAAAAGATTGTTGAATCTCTAGAGCAAATTGGTGTGGAGCGCGTTGTTAATATCTCGATGAGCTTTAGCGACGCCCAAAAAGAATTTCTAGTGCGTAATAAGAACAATCCGAAGGTTCAGGAAACTAAGAACTACAGATTCCAATATGTGAAGTTTTCATACAAGGTTTTTGCGTTAGCAAACGCGGCAGAATATGCCCGCCAAAATAACTACACGCATTTAATTTGGATGGATGCTGACGTTATCACTAAGAAAAAAATAACGATGGCGGATATTGAGAAGCTAATACCTTCTGCGGAGGAACATGTTTCTTATTTGGGAAGAAAAGATTGGAATCATTCTGAATGCGGTTTCATGGCTTTCAATATGTTTTCTGATTCAGATGAGGGATGGGAAATTATTAGATCATTATATAATGATTACACTACAGACAACGTATTAACACGCCAAGAATGGCATGATTCTTATGTATTCGACCAAATAAGAGCGGAAACTGGTATCGATGGTAGAAATCTCTCCGAAGGCATAGAGGGCCGCGATGTATTCGATCGTTGCATTCTCTCTGAATGGATGGAGCACCTGAAAGGAAATCGTAAGAACCATGGCATAAAAGCGGAAGTGATTAAAGACGGTGCGATGAATATCGACACCATGAAGATTCAGACGCAAAATTGCGTAAACCATGACGTGATCCAGGCGAATATTCGAGAGAACCTAAAGCTTATCGAGCATTGGTTCGAGCCGATGAAGAAAAATGATGAAGAACTCATCATGGCAAGCGCCGGTCCATCTCTTTCTCCAATGGATTTTTTAAACCCAGACGGTACGCGCAAGAGCGACGCAAAAATCGTTGCAGTAAAGCACTCAATGGACCGCCTTCTATCGTGGGGTATTGTGCCTTGGGGCTGCATATTGCTAGACCCTCGCCCTCATGTGGAAGAGTTTGTAAGAGATCCACATCCAGACGTTGTTTACTTTGTGGCGTCCATGGTTGATCCATCCGTGGTTAAAACCCTTAAAGAAAAAAATGCGAAGATCGTTGGCTACCATGCGTCCGTTGGGGCAAACGAGCATGAGGTGTTGCCGATGGGGGCGAAGTTAGTGGCTGGTGGGTCGGCAACTTCGACTCGTGGAATTTCGTTATTTGAGATCCTGGGTTTCCGTACTTTCCATCTTTACGGATATGACCTTTGCTCGCTCGTGGAGCCGGATTTGCAGGAGAAAAAACAAAACGGTAAACTTGTGTGGGAAAAAGTCACCATGTCCGTCAAAACATGGGGCGGGAAAGAAACATCTCGCACATTCTGGACTAAGGGGGAATTCTTAGCTCAGGCTAAGGAATTCAAAGATCTTTACATGCCAAGGAAATCTTTGCGGTTAATCGCCCATGGGGATGGGATGATTCCGTGGATTCAAAAGAACCAGCAAGCATATGAAGATTGGAATAATTTCCATTACGCCCAAAATTACAATGGAAAGCACACTATCGGGGAATTCTTAGAGGAAAAGTTTAATGGACGAGAAAGCCAAGGGGTCGGAGAACTTACTTTATCAACTGAGTGACGCAGAGATTAAATCTCTGCAGGCCGATGTTCTTGATAAGTTCGAAGAAGACAGGCAGAGCCGCTCTTCGTGGGAAGAAAAGCATGCGAAGTGGTTAGAAGTCTACCACCAGCAAGATATCGCGGCGAATATGCCGTGGGACGGTTGCTGCACGGAATCCATTCCGCTGCTTACTGAAGCTTGCCATCAATTCCAAAGCCGCGCTTATAAAGCGTTCTTCCCGTCTCGTACGTTCATTTCGGCTATTCCGCTTGGGAGCAATGACCAGGAAAGTGAGGCGTTCAAGAAGGCAGAGCTTGCCGGCAAATACATAAACACGCAGCTATCTATCGAAGATAAGAACTACAAGATCGATAAGAACATGATGTTCTTGGCGGCGGCGCTGCATGGGTCGGATTTTACTAAAACCTATTATGCCAACGGGAAAGCCAGGATTGAGAGGGTTAGAGCGCAAGATTTGGTTGTCCCGTACATGGTCGGCCCCATCTCAATCGATAAGGTAGAACGAAAAACCCAAATTGTATTTTGTGGCCAGTATGAGGCAAAACGCCTGTTTGAAAGCGGTTTTTTTGCTAAGATGCCGAAGCCTTATCAAGATGATGGCAAGATCAACTCTCAAATGATTGAGGTGGTGAATGAAGCTCAGGGCTTTGAGAAAAGCTCCACCAATGAATTTGGGCAGTGTCAGATTCTTGAGCAGCATAGATTCTGGACAATAAATGGGAGAGACGTTCCGGTTATTGCGCATGTCGATTATGCGTCACAAGAGCTTTTGGCCGTTTATCCACGTTATCGCATAGATGACCCTGAGTTCTCGCCAGTTGAGTATTTTACCCACTACAAATTTTTTCCAGACCCTGATGGTTTTTATGGTAACGGTTATGGGCATTTAATCGGCAAAATAAACATTGCGGTTAACAAAATCTTGCGACAGTCGATCGATGCGGGTGAGCTCGCCAACATTGGCAATATGTCGGGTTTCGTTAGTGAAGCGCTGGGGACTAAGGGCGGCGATCTAGAGCTTGATTTGGGCAAGTTTGTAAAGATTCCGCGTAGTGTTGAGAATATCCGCAACGGCATATTCCAGATGCAATTCCCTGGGCCGAATGCGTCGTACATGCAGCTCATGGAGTTGTTGCAAGCGGTTTCTCAACGCGTGGCGAGCACGACCGATGCCGTAACTGGAGACGTGAATAAAGTTCTCCAGCCGATGACTATCATGACGATGCTTGAGCAATCTTTACAATTGCCGACGTCGATTATGGAACAAATGGCGTCTGCGTTTGAGGATGAGTTGCAGAAATATTACGACTGCGTCCGCCTAAATATGGGGTCGAGTATTATGTTTTCGTCTCCTGGCGAGGAGATGCAGCTTATTACGCAAGAGGATATGGGCGCGGCGGTTAGGATTGTGCCTATCGTAGATCCGCGCAATATGACAAGCCAGCAGAAGCTAGCTAAGGCTCAAGCGCTTTATGAATTTGGGATGCAAAACCCATTAATCGCGCAGAATCCAACAGCGATTTATCTCATGTCGTATCGGATTTTAGAAGCAATGGAAATTGACGAAATCGATGAGATTTTACAGGAGCCACCACCTCCGCCAGAAGTCCAGCAAATCAATGAGCAAGAAGCGGAGAACATGTATTTCCTTCTCCCGCCTGAGAATCGGCCATTGTTCGATGTGTTCCCAAATCAAGATCACCTAGATCACTTGCAGAAGATTGATGCGCTACTGAAATCAGAGTACGCGGCGAACATTGATCCTATCTCGATGCAAGATTTAATGCTGCATCGCAAGAAACACATGGCCTATCTATACGGCGTAAAAGAAGGAGTGCTGCAATATGTTTCCGACGGAAAAGGAGGAGTTGGAACTGTGGTCAAGACAGGATCTGAGCCGCAAAATGTTCCAGGCGCTCAAGGCGCGCTTCCAGCCCCTGGACAATCTTCTGCAATGCCCTTTGGAGAAGGTGGAGAGATTCAGGGGGCAATGGGAGGTGATGAACTTTCTGGATCAATGGGTGCAGGGGAAGGAATCTTAGCAATACCAGAGCCAACGGATAAAGGGAGGAAGTAATGTCTTATCAGCATGAAATGATGCCTGGCGACGCCATGGAAGATGCACAACACGCAGCACAATATGGGCGCGGTGGCGATACGACTTTAGGGCATTTGACGCCAGGAGATGTAGTAATCCCGCGTGATGTGGTGATGGAAAATCCTGAGTTTTTGGTAAAACTCAAGAAAGCCATGGCTGACATGGGTGGAGACTACAAAACGCACGTGGTCGGATCGGGATATGAAAGTTTTAACCCGGACACTGGAGCACCTGAGTTTGGGTTCTTTAGTAAATTAGGAAAGACTTTTAGTTCCTTACTTCCTGCTGGATTAGGATTTTTGGCAGGAGGGCCAATAGGAGCAGCTATTGGAGGTGGCTTAGGTTTGTTAGCCGGGGGATCGCAAAAGCAACAATCAATGCCAGCGCCTACTATCGGAGCACCGAGCTTTACTCCTACACGACCAGGAGCCTCAGCGCGCCCAGGAACATTAAATGATTTATCGGGACTTGACCCTATGCAGGAAAGATCAGCTCTCGCAACGCGTGGATCGCAGGGTGGAGGGTTAGGGCAAGATGAGCAAAATTATTATCTGAATCTCCTACAAAGAAACATCATGGACGAGAGTGGAAATGTAGGAAGTACAGAAGATTTGTTGCCTGTGGAGCGGCAGTACCTGAACCAATCAGGTTATGCCACTGACACTGGGATGAATTTTCTGAAATCGGTGCAAAGTAAAGTTTAACACTAACTAGGAGTAAAGCATGGAGACTGTAGAGTTGCGCGTACCATTTCAACCACTATTTGCAAGAGTACTGTTGGAAAGAGAGGATAAGGAGAAAATAGGGAGCATTATTATTCCCGATTCAGCAAAATCTCGTTACTGCCCTGTAGAGGGGAAAATTGTCGCTGTCGGCGATACGGTATCAGAGAACGTGCGGCAGCTTTTGGGGAAAGTTGTAATGTTCGCAAAGTTTGCCGGGGACTGGCTGGAAATCGATGGGAAGAAATACTTTATCTGCCAGGACGAAGACATCCTTGGCGTGAAGGAGTAACCGATCATGCCAGAGCAATATTCTCCTGATGTACAGAAACAGCTTAGCGATGCCGAAGCTAGTTTAGATAACGCCTTGTCACAAATGAAGGTTCAAGACGATGAACCTCAAAAAGAGGAAAGTCATGAACCAGAAGTCGAACGTCCCAAACCCGAACGAGAAGAGCAAGCAGAAGTCACCAAAAAGAAGGGAGCTGATTTTGTCGATATTAAAGACCCTGAGATCAAAGACCGGGTTAATTATTTGTATCTACAAGCCAAGTCAGCCGATGAGAAAAATAAGCTACTACTTGAACAAAATAAAAAGCTCCAAGAAAAACTGGAAGGTCTTTCTAAGGATGTGTCAACCATCCAAAACGAAACACGCCAGAAACGCGAAGATTCTGAGATTAAAAACATCAAAGCGCAGCTCAAAGAAGCCTGGGCGGTAGGCGATTTTGACAGAGCTGCGGATTTAAATGATAATTTAGTTCAGTTGGCTGCCGAACAGCAGCGAAGGTTGCTCATGGAGGTTTCTAAGGCTGAGGAGACAAAGCCGAAAGAACCGACCATCCCTGAGATGGACCAACGCTCACGTCAGGATGCTCAATTTATAGACTTTTTGTCTAAGGAAAAGGACAACCAGGGGAATCTGATTCGTCCTTATCTGAATGAATGGCATCCAGATAACAACCGCGCGGCAAATGAGGCGGCAAAAATAGCTACCGAATTTGCGCAAGCGGGGAGGCAGACGACAATCGCCGAGGTGATGCGAGAGCTTGATCGGAGGATGAAACCCGCCAATCAATCTTCAGCAGACAATGTGCTTAGCTCCAATCGTGGTGAACAACCACAAAAGAAAAATGTGGATCTAAGCGCAGAAGAAAGAGTCATGGCTCGCAAAATGGGGATTAGCGAGAAAGACTGGGCGACACAGAAGGAACTTCTAAGGCGAGAGAGGAGAGGATAATGAGTAAAGGCGAAAAGGTAGAGGTGAAGAAGGGCAATAAACCGAGTTGGCGGCCCGGCCATAGGTTAGGATTTCTAAAAGTACCGCAAGGTTATACAGGGCGTTGGTGTTCAGGTGACGAGGCTAACATTCAGAAGAAAATTGCTGAAGGTTGGATCCCCGTAAATAAAACGACAGTACCAAGTGGCGAGCATGTAAAGCCATACAGTGATCATGTCGGCGCAGATAGCATGGCAGGTGCCATACGCTATCAAGAGCTGGTTGGAATGATGTTGCCGGACGAATTAAAAGCGTCTCGTGATGAATATCATAAAGACCAAAATCTAGCGCAGATTAAATCAAAGGTCATGGTGAACGATGCTCAAGAGCTTGGACGTCACAAAAACGCAATCAAAAGCTATATAACCATCGAATAGGAGTTAACCCATGGCAAACCGCAATGGTTTCATGCCGTATCGTTCGCTTGGAGGCGGTCAAACTTTACTGAACTTAGTACCAGTAAATGCCGGTTCTAATAACGAATTTTTTATCGGCGACCCAGTATATCTAACCAGTGGAAAATTGACACCCGTTACCGCTTCGGCTGGTAACTATGTCGGCGTTATCCATCAACTTTATTCCAAGTCAACGACGGATGGCAATAAGCCAAAACCTTTGACGTTCAATCAACCAGGCAGAGGCCCATACCTCGTGTCCGCACAGGAAGGATATGCTTCAGTTTGCTTTGATCCAAATCAAACATACCTGGCGCAGATTGACGTGAGTGCTTCTGCTGGTTTGATTGGCAAAACAATTAACGTAAGTGCTGGCGCTCCTAATAAGCAGGCGGGAATTTCTGGGTATAACCTAAAAGGTGCCACGCTTTCCACAAGCGCAGATAATCCATTCAAGATCGTTGGTCTTGCTCCGACTGAGCTTGTTAATGGTTACGGTAGGGATTTCCCTGCTGGCGCTGCTGTCGAAGTGAAATTGAACTTCACAGTGTTCTCACAAACCGCTGGCGTGTAAGGAGTAGAAACACATGGCTTACGTTTTCGCAACCGGCTCGGCTCCAGAGTTACTCTGGCCGGGTATCAAAACCATCTACGGGATCAGTTACAATAACTACCCTAAAAAATATCCTGAATTCTTCAATATGGAGACTTCGGATAAAGCATTCGAGAAAGAGCAGGGGATGACAGGATTCCCTCTTGCGGCTGTAAAAGAGCAAGGGAACGAAGTGTTCTTCTCTCAAATGTACCAAGGCTACCAACGCGAGTATATTCACCTAACCTATTCAATCGGTGCGGTTATTACGCGTGAGATGGTCGAGGACGATCAATACAACGTTATTAAGAAGATTCCTAAGCTTCTTGCTGAATCTATGCGCCAAACGGAAGAAACCGTTGCGACATCGGTTCTCAATAACGCGTTTGATACGTCTTACACTGGCGCTGATGGTCAACCATTAATCAGCTCTTCACACCCACTCGTTGCCGGAGGCACGTTCTCCAACCGTCCCACAACGTATGCGGATTTGACGCAAACAAGTCTGGAACAAGCGATTATTGATATTATGGGCTTTGTGGATGACCAAAGCTTAAAGATCAATATCGAGCCAGAAACTTTGATTGTGCCACGTCAAGAATACTTCAACGCCATGAAGATTCTTGGAACCGCATTTAAAGTGGATTCTGCTGATAACACAATCAACCCATTCTTCTCTAATGTAAAATTGAAAATGGTGACCAGCACTTTCTTGACGGATTCTGACGCCTGGTTTGTAAAAACCAATGCGGCAGATGGTCTGAAGTTCTTTACCCGTCGTGAGGCTGAGCTCGATAAGGACAATGATTTCAATACCGACAATTTGAAGATTAAAACCTCGAAGCGTTTCTCCTGCGGTTGGACCGATCCACGCGGTTTATACGGCTCTTCTGGCGCTTAATCATCAATCTAGCGGGGGTGTAAAGCCCCCGCTAATATATTTGAGGTATTATCATGACTACATTCGCAACGCCTTTGAAAATTGGCGGCCCAAACCCTGGCGTGCCTTCTTTAAACACAGAAGCGCATGTTACATTTACTCGTATTGTTCACGTAAGCGGTGCGCTGCACGCGCAAACCATTACGTTGCCCGACAACGCTTTTATCACTGACATTAGAACTGTAGTTACCACGAACTTGCCTCTGACGCAGGGCGCAACGCTTCGTATTGGCGATTCTTCTACTGCAACGCAATATGCTACGTTTAGATCTTTAGTGAGTGCGTCCGTTTATGGCGGCACACTTACTGAGCAAATCGTAAGTGCCAAAACTGTTGTAGTTGATGTAACTGCATCGGTGGCGGCCTCTGCTGGTGATTTTACCACGGGTCACGTTACCGTTTTAATCACTGGTGGGATTAGTGCGTAGGAGCTTCATCCGATGACAATGCAGCGTTTAAATGCGGTTGCTTTCTTAAATAACCAAACTGCCGCGACACAAAGTAGCTGGTACCCAGTTGATTCGGCGTTTGCTCCCTCGCAAGCACGTTCAATTATGGGTAACTTCTCTGTCAGTGCAGCGGATCAGGTGGTCGTGGAGTTACTCATTACGGCCCCAGATAGCTCGGGAAATTCTGTTTCTGTCACAGCTACCGCAACCGTTTGGACTGGTTCGGCAACTGGGCGGTCAGATTTTTCGGCTGTTCTTTTTGGGCCTTTTCAGCAGATACGTATTCGCAAAGTTGGTGCTTCTGCGGCTGTGAACGTCGTAGGTCTTGTATAGGGGGGTTCCTATGGGAGCCTTCCCTAGAAGAAACCGCTGGAAAAAAGGAACATGGTTAATAGTCGATGAAGAAAGCGGCATGACGCGTTATGCCGACCAAGTAATGCGCGACTATAAAGGTTCTTATGTCACAAAGCGTTATGCGGATTATGAGCAGCCGCAAAACTTTGTGAAAGCTTTTGATGATCCAAAACCAATTCCTTTCGCGGCTCCTGGGATTAGCGATTTTGAAGTCTGTAACGTTGAGGAGTACTATGTCGGTAACACAACAGTGGTTGCTTATCGTGATGGCCCTGCTGACCATATATTTGATGCTGGCATAGGCGATATGCCAATCGGATGTTTCTTTGTCCGTCCCGATATACCAGTCCCGAATAGTTAGGTAAAAAATGACCGCACGCACTCCTGCATATTTAAAATCACGTTATGAAACCGGCGATATTCCGACACAAGCGGATTACGAGGATATTTTTGATTCCTATGTGAATCTAGAAGTTTCTGGCAAGCAAACCATAAACTCCGATTTAGCTACTCCTGGTGAGATTATTTGCGCGCGCGTTAGCGCATCGGCTTTCTTTATTGGGGAAGTAAGCGCAAATAATCTTTATGCAACAGTTGGGAACATAACGACTGTTAATTCCACAACGAACAATGCCACTAATACCAATTCCACTTTCGTTAGCGCAGGAAGTGTAAATATTACCGGAACCACGCTACAAAGCGTAGATTCAAGTGTTAAAGCTGTTGGAAGCGCGCAGTCAACAGCAAAAGGAATTACTGCCGCTATCAACTTACTGGTGACGGTAAGCGCCGGAACAGATGATGCAATCAGGCTTCCCGGTGGCTATCCAGGCTGGACGCAATATATAATTAACAGCACAAGCAGCACGTGTCAGGTATTTCCCCCTACGGGTGGAACCATAGATGGGCTTTCTACTAACGCGGCTCAAACGCTTAATCCATTGGGCAGAATGATTGTGCACCATATTACGAGTGCACGATTCTTTACAATGCGAGGCACATAATGAGTCTTGCAGATACCAGATTGACCATATTGCAAATAGTAAACGAAGTCCGCCGGAAGATGGGGCTTGGTAACGCGTCGTCTCTTACGCAGGATTCGTTTTCTACCAACGCCGTTGATTATCTTAACGATGTTATTGCTGAGGTTTCCGACTATGGCGACTGGCAAGAGATGCTTGTTGAAACCGTGGTGACCGCTTCAACAAGTGTGATTAATTACACCATCACGACCGATACTACAGCAGCTGTAAAAAACATCCATGAAGTAGCGTTCTATCAAAGAATAGCCGCAATGCATCTTGTCACGCTTGATGACATTCGACGTTTACAAAGAACAAACACAAGAGGCGTACCTACCCAATGGGCAATTGTTGGTGTGGACAATGTGACCACTGGAAACCCTTATTTTCGTGTATTCCCAACACCAGCGGCATCGCAGAATAACCAACCGTTCAGTGTTCTTTATTTCAAGAAGCCACGAATATACACAACCTCAGATGCGGCTGTGATACCAGAATTCCCCTCGCGGGTGTTGGTGCAAGGTTTGCTTGCAATGATTATGAAAGATGAGTCGCGTGGGACACCTGAGCAAGTATACCAATTAGAATATGCGCGCTTTAAAGAAGTATTAGCAGACACATTTAATAGATTTAACGGAGACACAGGCAGCGATACATTCTTTAGGCCGCCTTATACCAGAGCGAGGCCGTAGATGCAGGTTATCCGCTATAACATTGCCAAGTATGGCCTGGGGACTGAATCTTCACTAGAAGATCAGCCGTTAGAGTATTCTCCCGTTTTTACTAATCGCTTCAGGAATCTTTGGGGTAAAGCAGAGAAGCGTCAAGGCATTACACAATTAGGAAGCACGATTGCGGGTCTACCAACCATTACGGGCGCGCACGAATATGTTCCATCGAGTGGTAATGAATCTTTGTTCGTTTCGGCTAGCGGGACAATTTGGAAATATAATTCCTCCACAGATGCTTGGGATCAAGTCCTAACAGGCAAAGCTGATGCCAGGCTGTTCTCTGTTCAGATGGGGGACAAGCTGATTTTCTTTAATGGGGTCGACCGCAATTTCTACACGGATGATGCTGGCACGACATTTAAAGAATTGCAGCCGATTATTAACAAGGGAGCAATGGCAAGTGGATCGAGTGCTACGCGCGTCACAGATTCCTTGATTACGAATTGGGCCACGCAAACCTTTGTCGCCATTAACGACCTTGTGTTTGATGCGACGCTCAGCGCCTATGGGGTTATTACTAGTGTTGGCACAAGCGCCCTAGATATTACAACAATAGGTAGTGCGGCAACGGGCATAGGGCTTGCTACGGTAAATGCTGGGCCTTCTGATAAGTATGAGATTTATGATCTTGTTGAGCTAAATATTATCCCGACCGCCATAGGAAACGACAACACGGCCACCTTAACGGCTGGCAGTAGCACGACGGTTATTGCCGTTTCCGGGGTTAATTTTGCTAACACAGAAGTGAAAACCGGCGATATTGTAAGCAATACGACACGCAATGCGGTGACTAAAATCACGGCAGTAAGTGCGAATCTTAATGTAACCTCCATTACAAGCCAAACGGCTGGCGACTCGGTTGTTTTCTTGAAAAAAGCAATGCCAATTGCGACTTATGGGCACGTGCATTTTGGTCACTTGTACATGATAGACGCCAGGGATCAGCGCAAGATTCGGGTGAGCGGGCCGAATGATCCGCAAGACATGACGACTTACCAAAAAACGTTATCGTCTTCCACAATCGATTACGGACAGAAGCAGCCCGTTGGTGACGTTATTCTTACGCTCGGCACATTCCAACGTTATCTAGTAGCTGCTGGAAAACAAAACGTTTATGTGGATGAAGGCACTAATCCACTTGCAGAAACTTCTGGGCAATCATCGGATCTATCACCAGCGGGCTTGTTCCCGCAAGGCTGTGTCAGCCGCCTCGGGTTATCAAGTATTGGTAACGACATGATGTATGTCGGACATGACGGATTGCGGTCTTTCCGTTCATCATTTGATGCAAAAAACACTGACACGGTAAATATATCCGAACCGATTAAATCGGAATTAATCGGCCTCATACAGACGCTCCAATCAGAGCCCGACGAAATCCAGGTAGTGCACTATAAGCGCCGAAACTGGGTAATGCTCAAGGTTGGGGATGTAATATACAATTACAACTACACGCCAACAAATGAAAATGGGCAGTTAGTTCCTGTTGGGTCGTGGTCAAAATTTACGGGGCAATTACCAAACCAAAAGGCTTTTTTAATTAGAAGAAACAGCGACATGGTATGCGCTGGAGAAAATGGCAAAGTGTTCCTTTTTGACAAAGGAAATTTCGATGAAAGTGGTAGCACGATCTTCACCACCTACCGCACGCCATGGTATACTTTGCAGGAAGGGCAAACAACCCTGGATATAACATACAAGGACGGACGTTATGCAATGCCCGTTTTTGAGTCTTTTTCGGAAATTGCGTATACTCTGCAAGCCGAGGCTGGTTATCAGCGTGAATCAAGTGATTCCGTAATTGTAACAGCTAGCGGGGCAGGAGTGGTTGGTTTCTCGCGAGTCGGCTTATCTCCAATTGGTGGAACGGTAATTTCAAATCGCAAAGTGCCTCTTCGTTGGCACGGGCAGCAAGTAAGATTCACTATTACCACGGATGATACGGATGGCCCTGATATTATCAGCCATTTGAACATCTATGGGAATATAATCGGGAGAAAATAGTGTTAGAGTTTGCCTCGATGGTTCCACAGCTAAGCGCTGGATTCAATGCTGCTTCCGCAGGGATCGGCATTATGGGCTTATTGCGTGGAAATAAGCCAAGTGCCGCCGAAAGGGAAATCGCGCAACGCCAATCTAATATTGATGAATTAACACGCGCGCTTCAAGATCCGAATCATCCTTACAATAAATATCTGCAAGAGCAAGAAGCGCAACTAATGCGCGATGACCAGCAAACCTATTTGCGCGACCTTGTAAATGCAAACCAACGCCAAGCTATTATGGGGCGTCAAACACTATTTGATCCAGAAAGGCGTGATGAGGCATTGAATAAATATGTAACACGTGGCGCTCAACAGATAGCGCCGCAATCTAGATTGAATGCCAACAATCGGATTCTTCAGGCCATACAGCAAACTTCTGGAAGTATGGGAGGATTGCAATCATTGGCAACAATGCAAGGTAACCGCGCGACGCAGAACAGGCAAATGACCTCTCAAGGGTTAAGTGGAATAGGAAAAGTTTTTGATGCAATAAGAGGACAAAACAATGCAGGATCGGCAAATTCTACCGGAGGAATCCCTACTCCCTATCAATGGCAACAGGTTAGCACAGACAACGGCCTCCCCTGGCAGCGCAACTATTTCGACACCAGCGGCGGCTTACCCTGGCAATCAGGCGTATAACGCCGAAGCGCAAAAACTAATGTCCTTGATAAGAGGACAAGGGAACCCAAATTTAAGCGATGTTAGTGACGCTATTCTAAAATCATATGGTAGCAGCGGTCAGGTCGGGATAGATGATTCTTTAAAACAGAGTGCAGCCGGGAAGATCCAGGCGCAGCAAAATGTTCTTTCTGTGATGAAAGATCTTAGCACACAAGGCAATGCTGATGCTGAGGCGGTTGATAAAGCAATCTCACGCTTTGCTGGGGATGATCCGGTGGCTTACGAGAAAATGCTGCGCGAACTCCATAATGACCCTGAACCTGTTAGCCGCATGAATGCAGTTACAAAGGCAGCTATGGTCGCCAGTAAGCTTGGGATTAGAAAGCCTGTGCTTAAGGCGATTCCTTACGGTTCAAGGCTTGTCGATGAAAATACGGGAGAGGTTGTTCTTAATGTCGACCCAACCATTGCTAATTTGAAATCTCAGGGTTCTGGAACGGAATTTGAGCGATTGGCGGCAAAAATAGGAGCTGGAACGGCTACGCCTGAAGAAATACAGCGCGTGCAAACAATAGCACGCGGAGGAATGGATCCACAGGCAAGATCATTTAACTCAGCGCTTGGTAAGGATCGCGGTCAGAATTATGCTGACCTTCAGCAATCGGTTGGTGATTCTGAGCAAGCGCTAGCTGACATTCAACTAGCTAAGAATGCCGTAGAGAAACTTGGTGGATGGCAAGGGCCAATTGTTGGCAGACTAACTCCTAATTTATCTGCAGAGGCGCAATTGATAGATTCTGCATCTACAGTTGATGCTTTGACCTATGTAAACAAAACAAAAGGTGCTGTTTCTGATAGAGAAATGGCAATGTTCAAAGGCGCTTCAATTGGTACAGACAAAGGTGAGCAGTTTAACAAAAACAAACTTGCGGCTGCTGAGGCTATATTAACGCGGAATTTGCAGAAAGCTGACTTTAAGGAAAGTTGGCTGGCTAAGTATGGCAATTTAGATGGATCAGATCGTGCCTTTAAGCAGTTCGCAGATGAAAACCCTATATTTGAAATACAAGGAACCAAGTTCAAATGGATTAGAAACCCTGAAGATGTAAGACAAGATAGGGCTTATTTAAATTATATTGATAGCGCAGGAAAGGCGACGGTAACACCTAGAGACAATAAAGGCCGCCCACCACTTTCTTCCTTTTTTGAATAAAAGGTAATTAAATATGGAAAATAATGTTCAGAAAGCACGCGATGCAGGTTATTCGGACGATGAAATAGCTGATTATCTTGGCGGGATTCATAAATTTAATGTCCAAAAGGCTATAGACTCTGGGTATGGGGCAGATGAGATTATCGATCTTCTATCTAGCAGGCCCCTTGCAAAAGATAGTTCCGAGAAAAATTTTCCTGAAATGCGGCCCGGTTCAACCAGCCCAATAACTACCATCGGAGAGCGTGGGTTGCAGGGATTAACTTATGGGTGGGCGGACGAACTTTATAATCGTGGAGGGGCCGCTTATGCATCGGCGGTTGAAGATCCCTACGGTGTTTTAAAACGTGCGGCTGAAGCTGGAGATACTGGCCCCGTTGGTCTCTCCAAGGCGCTTTTTTCTGGCGAAAAATATGAAGAGGGAGTAAGGGAAGCGACGGGGAGAACACAGGCGCGTATTAAGGCTCAAGGAGAGGAAACACCAAAAACAGCCCTTTTATCAGAACTTGGCGGAGGTGTCCTTGGAACAGTTGCGGCGGCAGGAAGTAATGCCGGGAAAGAAGTGTTATCTCGTATTTGGTCTGGTGGACTCCCATCGCGTATTGGGAAGGGTATCCTTGCGGGTGCCACATCCGGGGCTGTTTCGGGAGCTGGTAGCGCGGATAGTGGTGAAGCTGCAGAAGGAGCCGTATCTGGTGCTGGTGTTGGTGCCGCCATTGGCGCAGGTGTGCCAGTCGTTTCTAAAGTAGCGGGTAAAGTACTTTCTCCCATTACAAAAACAATTGCAGATTCTTTGACGAGAAAAGTGGCTATTTCTTCTGGTGAGTTACCCAAGCAGGAGCCAATCTCTAAAGCGCTTGAAAAGGTTTCTGATCGATTGCGCGCGGAATATCCAGATGAAGAAAGTTTCAAAAAAGCTCTTGCTCAATATTTTGTCGCTAAAGATAAATCTTTGATAGAAGTCGGGGGAAAGCGCCTAGAAAACCTTGCAGAAGGGGCCGCTCAATATCCTACCGGAGCCTCTAAAGCGTCTGAGTTTTTTGAAAACGCAGTTTCTAACGTTCCAGAAAAACTAAAGTCTTCTGCCGCGAAATCAATTAGCAAAAATAATGGTTATTATGACCGATTAGATGAGATAGTGAGTATCGGTCGTAAGGAAGCTGCTCCATTTTATGAGAAGGCATATGCAGAAAATTCTGCAGTACAGTCTTCACTTATTGATCGGATATTACGTACACCGGAAGGAAAAGGAGCTTTGGACGAAGCTGTCAAAAATCTGCGCAACGAAATGTCGCTGGTTGCTAAGCCAGATCCAGAATTAACGAAGATGCTAGGGGAAATGGTATCGCTTGGAAAGGCGCAACCGTCTAAAGGAGGGGTTGCGCCAGGTCTTAAGCTAAAGACTCTTGATTATGTAAAGCGCGCCATGGATTCAACCATAGATAAGGCATATCGAAGTGGTGATACGGCTGAAGCCAAAAGAATAGGGAACCTTAAAAGCGCGTTAGTAAATGAGTTAGATGCACTTGATAAAAGTGGTTCTTACGCAAAGGCTCGTTCAATTTCTGGGGATTATTTGTCTAATCGGGATGCAATGGAGGCGGGGACTCAATTCTTGCGGGAAGACCCGGAAATTGTGAACCGGATTTACTCTAAGTTTGGAAAAACGGAACGCCAATCTTACCGCGCCGGGGTAATTAAATCTATCCGAGATAATATCCAAAACAAGATGGATGGGCAAAATGTGTCTAGTATCTTTAAAAAAGAAGCAACTCGTAAAAAGCTTGCTTCTATTCTTACTGACAAAGAATACAAATCATTGATGGATCAGGCCGCTGCTGCAGATAATATTTATCGTCTACGCAATCAGATTACTGGCAACAGCCGCACCATGCTTAGGAATATTGCAGCTCAAGAATTTGATAATGAAACAGTAAGTAAACTTGCTTCTGCTATTTCACAAGGCCCGATTGGGGTTGCAAAGGATGTGGCGAGAAAGGTCATTGTAAAAATGTTTGACGGGATAAGCGACAAAACCGCAGGGGAGGTAGCCGATATTCTTTATGAGACGGATCAGAAAAAGAAATATCAAATTATTAAGGCTCTTGTGAATAAATCTAATTCAGAAGGGCAGGCACTAAGAGGAACTGACGCCGCGAAGAAACTATCTACTTTCTATAAAATATCTGATGTCTTATCGCGCCGCGCTTCAGAATAGCCGGATTTGACACCCCCTTAATAGGAGTTAAAATCTTCCTCTCATAAATGGAGAGGAAACCATGAAAAGCACACCCAAAAAGCCCATGCCAAAGCCTATGCCTTCAGCGAAAGCGCCGATGGCAAAGTTAGAGGCGAACATGAAAAAAGGCTATACGCCAAACAAAGCAAAGCGCCGCCCCTGTTAACAAATGACCGCGCAAAGCAAGACAGTCATCAAGAGCTATTTCCAAACGGGTGATAAACCGACCGAATCGCAATTCGGCGATTTTATTGACTCATACCAAGATACCAGCACGTCTTTAACAAACATAGCAACCGCTGTATCAGCGGCGACTAGCGCGCAAGTAATAGCTACGAATGGCCCTCAAGATGTGCAGATTCTTACTGCTGCGCAGTTAAGAACAATAACGGATTCTCCAGCCTTGTCTGGGAATAATGCGTTTACTGGCACAAATAGCTTTTCTAACACCAGTACATTTAGCGGGGCTGTTATTGTCTCTGGTGCGACAAACTTTAGGGGCGATGTTACGGTTTCTGCTTCGGCAACATTTTCTAATGCTGTGTTTGTCAGTGGTGCATTTAGGCTTCAAGATTCTGACGCCTCTAATTCTCTAATTATTACCGCAGCTTCAAATCTTACCGAGAATCGCACTTTATCGCTTACAACTGGTGACGCGAATTTATCCCTAGATTTTTCTGGTGGGAATGCGACTCAGGCGCAAATGGAAGCTGCTACCGCGACAAATGCTATAGTTTCACCAGGAGTTGCAAAATATCATCCGGGTGTAGCTAAGGCGTGGATTGCATTTAATGGAACTGGAACGATAGCAATAATTGCGTCTTATAACATAAGTTCAATTACAGATAGCGGAACTGGACTTTATCAAATTAATTTTTCAACCGCATTCTCTTCCGCGACAGCTTATAACATGGTCACCGGCACAACTGATGAAGGACAGACTACAGCCTCAATGTATAGGCCGGTTCTTGGGACAAAAACCGCGTCAACGATGTTTTTATCTAACGCGGCAGGCGGCGCACTTGTTGATTCTGCATTTATATGTGCCGCATTTTTTGGAGATCAATAAATGGAAAAGGTTCTAGTGGGGAAAAGAACAGACGGCGGTGTGTCTATTATCTATCCAGCTCCTGGAGCTACGGAGGAAGCGGCTTTCCGAGAAGAGCTGTTGCAAGATTTTGTATCTCACAGGCTCATGAATAAAGATGAATTGCCAGCGAGCAGGGAATGGAGAAATGCCTGGTGTGATACTACAGATCTTCCATCAATTGACATTGATATGTCTAAAGCAAAAGAAATAGCTCTTGAGAAACTACGCTTTAAGCGTGATGCAGCTTTAAAAAAGCTAGATGAGCAAACGCTTATAGCTCTTGGAAAAGGCGACGACATTAAACGAATAGAGATCGAGCAGGAAAAACAAAAACTTCGTGATGCGACAGAGCCGTTAAAGGCAATAGAAGCGTCCGGCTTTAATAATTATGAAGTGTTGGAACAATTAAAAACCTTTTCAAAATTGCAGGAGAATTAAGATGTTTAATAAAAAAGGCGGCAACGATTCTTTAGAAATAAGTGAATCGGTTTTACGTACAATTTCCGATTTGGCGGCAATAGCGGCCGATCCTAAAAAGCTTGCGGAAGCAGCGAGGAACGTACGCGAACAAATTGCGTTAACGGACAAAGAAAAAGAGGCGCGTAAAGAATATCAGGCATTAATTGCCCAATATAATGTAGATAAAGACCAAGCAATCCAGGCGACCGCTGAATTAGAAGAGAAGGAGCGTTTACATATTGAGCGTGCCAATGAAACAGCAAAACAGCTCAAACAGAAACAAGAAGATCTAGAAGAGAAAGAACTTAATCTCAAGAAGAAGAAGGAAGAGCACGCTGAATTAGAAGCCGCGCTTCAGAAGCGTTTGGATGCTGTAATAGGCAGGGAATCGGCTGCAGATCGTAAAGAGCATTTACTGAAAGAACGTGAAGAATCAGTTGCGGCGCGTGAAGCTGCATCCAAAGAAGAAGAAAAGAAAATACGCAATGCATTGGCTGCATTGAAGTAAACGTCGCGGGGGCGGCAAGGGGAGGATGGAGTGTCAAATTGGGCTGCGCCATGGACGGGCGAAGACCAGACCACGCTAAATGCGTTACGTGGTAATATAACGCTCGCGTCCGGGACGAACATTACAATTGTTGATGATGTAGCCACTAACACCATTACAATCAACGGCCCGTCATTAACCGGCTATGTCCCCTACACCGGCGCCACGAGCAACGTTAACCTCGGGGCATTTAACCTAATCTGTGCCGAGGTTCTGACCGATACGGTCATCGCGGAGAACTTATATTTTAACAGCGTACCTTTCGATTCTTTGATTTGCACCAGCGTTACGTCTGGGCAGCTCACTAACGTGCA
>ERZ724522.321-NODE-321-length-32459-cov-5.253518_pt1 | contig 32459 bp, 57 predicted proteins | sample MGYA00376055_ERZ724522 | MGnify/ENA primary metagenome ERZ724522 (study PRJEB28724, sample SAMN07190884) | wastewater metagenome | isolation source: effluent of sewage treatment plant in Hong Hong | place: Hong Kong | collected 2016-03-17 ...
TGTGAACCATCACAGGATACTTTTTTACGTACTCTGGCCAATTTTTTATCAGAATCTAAATCGTTAATTAAATATTTATGTAACTTCGAAATTATTAAATTACTAGTTTTTTTAAACTTACCAGAATTACTTAAATTAGAACTTAAATCTTCAAAAGGTTCTTTATTAATTTGATAATGTATAGTATGCGATACAGGTTGGTTATTCCATAATAGAGGCGAGCATAACGATAAATATCTACTAGAAATACCTGATAGAGCAAAAACAGCTTCAACATAATTCTTACATTTTAGTAAATTTTCTGATAGCTGTCGTCTAATATCCTCTTTAATTCCCGCAATTACTTTAACCGTAAAATTTTTATTGGCGTCACAAACTAAAATTGTTTCACGCGACATAGGAATTTGTAAGCAACCAATTGGAACATGAATATGAAGATGCTCAATTTGTAAGGCTTCATGATACAAAATATTTCCCATAATATAGCCAGACTTACGCCCGCCGCCACATTCATACTTAATAGTTTTGCCATCTACAGTTATTTCGCCAGACATTTCAGTTGTATAATTCTGATACTCTAAGTTTAAATTACAGATAGGTTTAACAGGGAAATAAGTTAATATATTAGTGGCGGAATTTTTAAATGTGGGAATATCAGCTTGTTCAACAGCGATATTTACTTTAACCCCGTTTGGCTTATCAGTTGAGGTTTCGCCCATTAATGAGTACGAAGGTTCTCCGTCTGAAGAAATATACATTGAATAGACGCGACAAATACCGTTTTTAATAGCGGTTACAGTAAAATTATCAGAATAAACAAATGGAGATTTCGCTCCAATTCCAAAACAGCCAATTTGGGCATCCGAATTTTTTTTAGTAGAATTGTAAAGAACTGTATAAATATTTTCGACTTCGTTATCATCCAGACCAACGCCGTAGTCTTCAATTTCGAAATATGGTTCAAAAAATGTTGGGATATGAATTGAGAATGGTTTGTCAGGAAATCCGGCTAGGACGTGGGAATCATAAGCATTGCAGGCTAATTCTCGAATGATAGCAGCGATAGGATTTGAATAAATCGCCCCCACCATATTCTTAAATGACTCGCGAGTTAATTGAATCCGAAAACTCTTTCCTTGCATATTCGTTTCAACATTTCCAACAACACTATCAACTTTCATTTCCTAAATCTCCTGTTTATGTTTTGTTAAAAGAGATACTGGCGACTCCGCGATAATCCTAATCATCATTAATTATTTCGGAAAGATTGCGACTCTTTATACCCAGCAATTAACTATAGAAAAACCGCATCCACATCGCCAATATCCCATAACACCATACCATGTATTTCGCCGGTTGTCAAATAAAAAAAGGCCGGTTTCCCGGCCACGATTTTTAACTATCTTTATGATAATAAGAATTAAAAAATTCATCTTCCGTCATATCTCTTAACACTTCATATCGCCATACGCGAACTTTTGTTGGTTCATTTTCAGGAACACAAACAACGTCTTCAGGTGCAACTTTAACTAAAACGATTTTCCCTTGACCTGAATAAAATCCGTGTACATATTCGCGACTTCCAACATGTAAACCAACCGAACACTGCAAACGAGTATTATCATCAACTTCAAATCTCGGCATTTCTGGACATTTACCAGGAGTGTTGTCTACAGTTTCAGAATGAAAATCTAAATATTTATCGTTTACTTTTTTCCAACTGATAAAACAACCGTCTTCAGTAATCGGCATATTTTTATTTGAAAGGAAACGATATAATTCATCGAAAACATTCTTGTGAGGATTTTTCATCAATCTTTCTAAGAATTTTCCGAGTCTTTCCCATGGCAAACCTTCACGATTCAACGCAACGATTTGTTCTGTTAAATAATTATGAACTTCCTTACCATCATATAAAACAGAATTTTCTCCAACTGTGATTTTACCAAGCAAATTACAAGTAGCTAATTTCTTTTCTAAATTCTCTTTAATATTAAATAATTCTTTTACTTTCTTTTCATCATTATCTTTAACAGCCTTAACAATTTCCAAATAATTAATATGAGTTTGCGGAACTACAACGACTCCGCTAGATAAATAAACAGTTAAAGTTTTCTTGTCTGAAATAATATAATTAAGAGAATATTTAACAGGAAGTTTTTTAGAAATAATTGGGACTTCTTTATTAACCACTGGAATTACTAGCGGATTTTTAATAAATTGTTCTTGTCGATAAACAGTTTTAGCTTGCGGACATGAAATTTCTTTAACTTCTGGATTTAATTCAAAAAACCATTTAAGAAATTCGCCGCGATTTTTATAAGCTCTTTTTTCTGCACAAACAATTAATGCTCCATTCAGTCTAAATATTTTATAATGATGTTCTTCAATAACCAACTTAACTTTGCCCATAACTTTATTCTCCTGTTTAATTTGTTTTCTTTCGTAAATTTCATCTTCTAACACTGATTCAATTTCGTCTGTTCCTGGCCAATCATCGAAAAATTTTTGAATAGCGTCTAAACGATTTTTATATTTTTGTTTACTATACGTTTGTGTAGCAAAATCGTCAATACCAAAAATCCAATCTATTCCGTGTTCGTAAAATTTAACTTTATTCATAATACTACTTTAATCTACAACAAAATCTGGTAATCTTAAAGCAATAGGTTCTCCGGTAAATTGGCAAAAACCAAAATTCAATGTTTTTAACTTTCCGGTATATTTCTCAACATATTCATAGCAACTGTCATTTTTACCAGGAATACAAACAATTTCCCATCGCTTTCGATTTGTAATCCAAACTTCATTATATCCGTTATATCCGACCATTCGGCCGGTTTTAACTTCTTGTACACTTGGAAAATCTCGACTCGTCATAAAATAAAAACCTTTCAAAAAGAAAAATAAAATGAAACAAATACTTTACTTATTTATAAGGACGCACAACATGTAATGGACAATTAGTAACACGACAGCCCCTAACTTCTTCTCTTTGCCAATTTGAACAGTCTAAACATTTTAATTGAATTAATGCTTTTACAGAACCTTTTGCAACTTTATTAATTAAACCTTCGCAACTTTCCCGTTTATCTTTCGGAATAATGTTTATAAGATTTTTAATTTGTTCTTCTGATAATTCTCTACTACGTCTCTTTTTATGAATATTTAACGGCATGCCAGAGCCAATACTCCGACCCTTTTTACCTTTTGGAGTTTTCAATTGAATATGAAATTTTTCAGATAATAGCATAGCCACTTGAGAAGTTAAGGGGCGAGGATGACAGTTTTTAGCAAATTCGGTTTCTTGAACGGCTTTCCAAAGTTCGCCACGATTATTAAAAGTTCGAGAACTTTCCAGACTACTAATACAATTCTCTAATTCAATTTTATCAACCTGAATAGCTTGTTTACCCATTACACTTTCTCCATTAAAAAGAAATCCGTTGTATTTTTTGTAATCGTTTTTTTAACTTTAAATTTATTTTTTTGCAATGCTTTGATTAATTCGTAGCGATTTTCAACTAGTTCAATTTTCTTTACAGTTTTAGGTAAATTTCGAATTAAATAATCATAATTAACATCTTTATCCTCTAAACAATTAATATTTAAAATTTCATCTTCATTATAAACACAAACCCCTTCAAGAAATTTATTGATATCTTTGCATCGCCATAAACAGGAAGCTTTTATATAGTTGTTTTTATTAAATACAAATTTTTCATGTAATTCACTAAAATCACATTGAAGAATTTCGGAAACTTCATAAATATCATCAATAGAAATATCAGATAATTTCATCCGATTTTCATTATTTGTATTTGTATTCTTCGAATCGTCCATTTTCATTAGTATAATAAATCTTTTTGAATTTGTAATGTTTTAGTAAATTCTGGCAATTCATACAGGGACGAGATAGATTGACGTGGTTGAACCGATTGAGGCGGACATTAACAATCGTACATTTTTTGAATCTTTCAACATCAATTTTTGCCCGAACCAAAGCATCAAGTTCTGAATGAATACAACTATATTTATATCCGTTCTTAAAAGCTAGTGTATGTGTTTTATCTTTGTCGTTTTGGCCAACACTAATAATCTTATTTCCATCAAGTATAAAAGAAAAATGTCGAAATTGCTTACTCTTATCGTTAATTTCCCTGTTCAACTTCACACTTTTTTGAATCAAATAATTGAATTTCATGGTTCACCGGGAACGGAAGGATAACTGGGTTCGTATTGTCAAGTTTAGCATGCTCAAAGGCGAAAGTCAAGGCGTCTTTTTGCTCTGGCGTCGGTTCCCAGGCAAAATCCAACATTGAATTTGAATAAGTAAGTTTATTAATAGTTTTCTTAACATCTAACACATTATTTTGAATATTTTTTAATAAAATCCATACAATAATACTATTTAAAGAAAACAAAATTAAAATAACAAAAAATAATAAATTAGTAATTTCCATTTTTTAATCCTGATAATTTCATTTGAATATTTTTGGATTGTCTATCATACATTACAATAGAACCGGTCGTTGAAACATTTAAACATTCTTTACTGTTTACCTTAACAACTGGATACTTCCTGTCTAATACGTATTTTGGCAATCCCTGACCTTCGCTGCCTAATAAATAAATCGCGTTTCTTGGATGCCGGAAAGTTTCAAGGGATTTCGCGTTTTCAGGATTTTCAACACAAACTAATTGATAACCAACCGGCATGTTTTTCAAAAATTCATCAAACGTTAGATAATGATAATATGGAATTTGCTGGGTACAATTAACCGTGTCAGCGGCGCTCCTTTGATATTTTCGGCCAATCGTAAAGACAAATGAAGCGTCCAAACAATACGCTGAACGCATCAGACTGGCGATATTGCAATCGTGGAGAAACTGAAAGACGCCTATTCCAAAAGCCATAGCCTACCATCCAATCATTTGAAAATCAATATAACGGGGTAAATGTTTTTTTAGATAATTTAAAGCATCGATAGAAAAATCTGGTTCATAATATTCATAAACCTTTACAATAAAAACCCATTCACCGTTATTTTTTAATCCAAAAACATTCATATTAAAATTCCTTTTCAATATAATCAGCGATTTCTTCAAAGGTTTTTCCGCCATCATTTAGTTGCATTAAATCATCCATTTCTTTATCACTTAGTTCAATATATTGATTTAAATTATAAGAGAATATTTTTTGGTTGTTAATCTCGTATAAATATTCTTCTTTATTTTCAATCCACTTATTCGTTCCATAAAACAAATCGCAAGCGACCCCCAAACAACAATATTTATTTTCAATACTTCGTAAACAATGTGTTCCTTGTCGATATTCGCCGGACCTTAACGCTTCAATCCACTTCTTTTTAAATTCCGCATCCATAATTTAATTACCTGTTTAACTGGAAAAATGCAAAGCTTCTAAAAGATAATATCCTTCTGACATACTACCATCTTTTCTTAAACCGCTAAATTTAACAAAGTCTTTTTCGTTAGCTCTTGTACTTCGAACAGAAACATAATGAATAAGATAAAGAGGTTTTGGCGTATTTACTCCTACTATATAATTAATTCGATTTTCTTTGTTACGATAAACAACCCCACTATTAATTTCTCTTGGGGCCATGTTTTCAGCCCCGATACACCCAATAGACATTCCAATTACTTTATCTATTTCAGTATTAACAGGAGAATTATTTATACATAAAAAAGAAGTAGAATTTAAATATCCGGCGGTAAATGTTTCTGCATTTAATGAAATAAACGAATTAAATTGGATTAGGTCGCCTATTTTAACATTAGGAATTTCTAAACACTCCATTGGAAAAAAACGACTTTTACCATTATCTTCAATTCCGATATTAGGAAAAAATATTTGACCAAATTTAGGAATTTTTTTTTGATATAAATTAAAGTTCATTATTATCTTTCTTTTTTCTATTATATTTACTTTTATCTTTAAATACAGCGGGCGGTTTGACACAACTAAATTTATGACCGCGTTTAGCCGAAGTTATCAGGTCGCCCATAGTTTGGGCATCTTTTTTTAAATTCTTTTTCCGCTTCTTTTCGGTCATTTGGAAAATTCTCGCAATATTGTTCAAAAGCTTTCCGATATCCTATACTAAATTTAGAATGATGCATTAAAAATCTAGAAGGAATACCAGCTTCAGCATCTAAATATCCTAACTGTCGCCCTTCTTCTTTTGAATCATCAAATCCGTTTTCTGTTAATTGCATACCAAACCTTTCATTTCTTCAAACTCTTGCATATCAAAATTTGTTAATTCCGTTACAAATCCGGTTGAACGATGGATTTTATATAGTTCATTAAGATAAGAAAAATATTCAAATTCCTGATTCTTGCTTAAACCAATGTAATTACCATCATTATAAATTTCTAAGGCATTCGGCATTATTTAACCTCTTCAATTTTGATTAGTTTCTTACATAATTTACAATGACTATAAAAGTAACAAATAAAACAAAATAAGGTGAATAAATAAAAATAAACAAACTGACAATTTTCTGTATTTATCATCAAAAATAAAGCAGACATTGCCAATAAAAGCAAAATCTGATTTACAAGATAATAAATATGCATATAAAAACTCTCTATTTAAGGATTAATATGGGCGGGGGGATTCGAACCCAATCCAACCTACGGTTTAGCTTACTACTCTATATTACTATAGCCGATTTTTAAGTCGTTGTAGTCTGGACTATATCTTTATCATTTCAGATAGTTGGCGTATAGTCTCTACGCATCCCGTTATTTCGCGGTTTGCTCGGGGTTGTCGAGAGAATTGAATTCCCTTACGATGTTCTCCGAAATAGCCAACTCCATATTAGTGGTTTTTCTCAAAGAATTAAATTCACTACTACATTTATGAGAACAAAAATTTAACTTTTTAGACTTAATAACTAAGGAAGTTTTATTTCTGCTCTTAATAAATATCTTATTGCAAGTCGGGCATTTTAATTCAACCATTCTCTTACCAACAAGGAAGCCATGGTATCTTAAATACTCAATTCTATTCATAACTTGTAAATTATCAATAGAGTTATCCTTTTTGCAATCGTTTTTGTGATGAACAATTTCTTCGCTATTGAGAAGTCTGCCAAGGTGATTTTCCATTACAACTCTATGCTCTAAAACATAACCATTTTTAGTTGCAAAAGGATGATTTGGAACATATACGTAATTGTAATCGCCTTTTGAAATAACCTTCTCAATATTCCACACTAATAGCTCCATTTAAAAAGACCGTTGCTCTATCCAATTGAGCTACGCCCACATAATAATTAATCAATAACCAAGAATAGTCAATTTAACAATGTTAATTTCCTCGCAAATTTTACCTAACATATATGGTTCAAACCAAGCATTACTTGCATCATTATCCCAACACTTATCTTTGTGATTATAATAAGTTACTCCAAAAATTCTATTATCATTACTAATTTTTCTACTAATACAAAACTTATTACACGAATGACTATAATTAGAGTTACTATAATATAGTTTATATTCATATTCAACAGGAGATTCATTAACTTTAGGAGATTTTTCGTTCAACTTAAAATACTTCGCAACTCTATCCAGAAAATTATTATAAACGCTTAAACCATTTTCTTCAACGCGATAAAAAATAAAAGGAATATCCTTAGCATCACCCATAAAAAACGAATATACGAAAGTGGATGATTCATTGTACCATTTGATACCGTCGCCTTTTTGAACTTTCCGCCAACATTCAGAAATTGCGGTTTTTTTATTAAAAGTATCGAGCGGTTTACCATTTACGATTTTACGGTTTACTTTACTCCAACTAACTCCAATACTACCATCAGAAAGTTTTATTGCTAGGAGAGTAGCTACCGGATGACCGTTTTTCCGAACATGTTGAAGAATGTAATTTCGAGGCATGGTTTAGATTCCTTTTAGAAAAATTACGAAAAAATAAGGAAAACAATGATGATAGCTTAAAGTGGAGTTCGCACTATGAGCTAATATGGATACATTTCATTACCGGCCAAGCCATCCAGATTCTATTGCTCGTATCTGAACCGCCTATCATCATTGCTTCCTTAACACTCAAATATAGCATGCAATCGGCTGAAGTCAAATAAACAGAGGGTTTTTTGGTTAAATAGTCACCAATAACTTACTTCCGCGAACCAATTTACGATTAACTGATGTTGAAAGCACGAATACTCGATATTTAGATAAATTTAGAGGTTCAACTTTCACATCTTTACCTTGAGGAAGACCGATTAAATCACGAGCTTCATTTCCACCATATAAAGCCATCTTTCCTTTTTCTTGAACTAAAATTTCTTTATTCGCTTGAATAGTTTCTTTCTTGGTCAATTCATAAAAACAAGAACCTGGAATATAATTAAATCCTTTTTCTTCAACGAATTCTTTAATAGCACTTTCTTTTGTAACTTCAAATACTTTAAATTTATTTTGTAGATTATCTAATTGTTTTAAATCACGGCTTGTTACATCAGATAAATCAACCTGATAAAAATTAGTTAAAGATTTTGCGCCAGCACTTCTAGCATTATAATATGAATTCAAACTATAGGTATTAACAGCACTTGTTTTTTCTAGACCTTTTGTAGTGGTTTCCCATTCTCGAATATTATCGTCATAAAATCCATATTGTAAAATATCTTTTTTGCTACCAGGAGGAACATTAAATGTTAAAGTTAAATTACCCTTATCATGTTGATTTTTAATTAATGTTTTTAATTTTCCCGCATTAATTCGAACAGAAGAGTTTTCCCCACCATCAGTCAAGCCAATTAACAGATAAGAAACATCATCGTTTTTATTTACTTTAATATTCTCGACAAATTCGATTGCATCAGCAACGCTATCCATTAATCGTGTATAATTATTTCGATTTGAAACGTCGCGAATAGTAATCTCTTTTACAACATCAACATTAACTTCTCGAACAATAACATCTGTATGAACATCAAAAATTAAAATACTAACATAAGTTTCAATTCCATGAATTCTTGATTGTTCTTTTAAATCCTTGATATTTGCATTACAAAGTTCCGCCACTTTACTTTCAAGGCCATGCATACTTCCAGAAACATCAATTAAAAAAGTCACATAATTAACTTTCTTTTTAGTCTTAACCTGTTTACTTAACTTAATACTCATAATACTAATTCTCCTGTTAAATTATACTTTTTGATAAATTCCATAAATACATATAAACCTAATTCACTATCAATATGATATAAGTCTATGTATCCCTTACTATTATAGTCTTCTTCCGGCTTATCTGAAAACAAATTTTCTTCCAATAACTGGTCGCACGCATTATGAACAAAGCTACTTTTAACAGTTTTATAAACATTAAGAATATTGTTTAATTCTGATGAAGGTAGCACACCTACTATTTTATGAAACTTTGTATACCATTTAACCCAACTTAACGGATTTTCACAACCACAATGTCCAGCCACCCTGATATCATTTGCGATAGGATGTTGATAAATTTTACAAGCAACGTTAATAGGAACGAAACCTTTTACTACATAATAACGCCATGCCCGAATAAATTCAAAATTTTTCCAAATACCCTTATAAGTCGATAATACTTCGTCTTGAAAATAATTATGATTAAAACTAATAATCCCGCATCTAATTATTTCGTTTAGTACCGTGTTCGTGGCATATTTTGTTGGTTTTCCAGCGAGATTTTCGAAATTCATAAAATACCTTAAACAGGAAGTTAGATAATCGAGGAATCATCATTGTTGTCAGGCGGCATATAGGAATTATAAAAATCATCTTCATACTCTTCATAAATCGTCTTTAGTTCTTCTTCGTAAAGTTCTTCTTCGTCAACATTCCATAGAATTTCGTTAATTAAAGGATTTATCTCGAAAATTTTAAATTGAAAGTTTGGTTTACCTAATTGGTCTCTTATAAAGTTTAAACAATTATCCCAATTTTTTCCTTTTGGGCCAATAAATCTTCCGGGACTACCCAACCAAATAAATGCATCGGTTGAGGTTGCTTCAATTTGTTTAATTTCTAAATCTTGAATTTCTTGATACGTTAATTGCTTATTTTTTGTGTTTTTAAGATAATAATATTCGGCAAAAGCATCCAAGAAATTTCGTCGGCAATTATTATTCATCAATATGTTCCTTAAAATCTTTTAATTTTTTGATTCGTTTTTTACTATTTTTATGCTGTCGGCCCGATTCACAATAAATACAATGACAACGGTTATATTTTTCCGTTCTTCGTTTAATTTGTTTTTTGTTCCTTTTCATCAAAAATCTCAATATTTCCGATAACTTTGGTAATTCCACTTCTCGGAACTTTCGGCAACTTTTTCGCCAAACCACTAATTCGTTCCATCGCCCCATCTAAATCTTTAAATTTTCCCTCTAACTTTTCCTTAATTGATTCTCCGTTTAATACTGCCTCCTGCATGCAATTTTCAATCATGCTTAGAAGATTTTTTCGGGTAGCGCCAGCCTTCTCAAGCAATAACGCCAACACCATTTTATACGGGATTTGAACCGTTGGGGTAGACTCGGTATCTTCTCCCTTCTTCACGAAGGCGTCAAGCTTAATTCTATACTCCCCGCAGACTTTATACTGCCCGGCTGGAATCAACTTCTTATCGCCGCCGAGCAATTCTGCAAGGACCACTTGAGCTAGATTGTCCATGGTGAACCCCACTAAGGAATAAGGATTTTTGAAAGGATAGCATTTATTAACGGGAAGTCAAGTTAAATCCCAAGGACCGGGATTTTATAAGGAATATCGTCTAATTCTACGAAATCCGGAAATCCATGATTCTGCAAATATGTAAAAATACCAACTAATTTTCTATCAAAATGGGAGAATTTTAAGTCAGGACATGCATTTATAGTATTAAAAATTCTTAAGATAGTATTTCCGGTGTCGATAAAATCGTCGATAATTAAATATTTATTAAAATTATACTCGCCTTCAATTTGATAATAACTATGGTGATTTTCATTTTTCCGAATTAATGTAAAAGGTTTATTTAAACTAGTGGCGATTTCTGGAACAATTAAAGAGCCAGAATGCCCGGTAAAACAAATCGTATCGAATTCAATATCCCAGTTTCGAATTTTTTCAACAGTATTTTTTAAAAGTTTATTCCTATTATCTTTATCAAATAAATTAAACAAATAGTGGGAACGAATCATATTCCTACTTCCAGTTATCAATATATAGATTTATTTTGAATTTCATTAATAAGCAATCATGTTTTTGCCTAAGTTATCGCGACGAGATGGCAATCCTTCAATAAAATCCATCTTATCCATAACATTTAAACCATCATTTTTTTCTTCTATTAATTTCATTGCGGCATAAGCAACGGCTTCAATTAATTCGTTTTCATTTGTATATACTAATGCTGCCCGATTATAAAAACTTCTTCCTTGATAATGTTCTCTCGCCTCAAATCCTTCAAAACCTAACTCAATCGCCGCTTCTTCAATATATACAGCAACTTTGTAATCCATGATTAAACTCCAGGAAAAGCCTCTTTCAACCACACCGAAATATAGCATGCCTCGCCAGTATAGTCAACCGTTATTTGAATTTTTCGTTCAAAGCCGCAGATAGGATAACTTTTATACTCCGGTAAGAATAGAATTAACAGACTCAAAAAGCATTGTTAATTTATAAAGTTTTTCAATTTCATTTTCATGGAACCAGTTGTTACCAGATATACATTTAATATAAAAATTCCAACCTCTACGTTCTATTGGGCCATCAATTGAAATACATGTTGTATCAGGAATTATTTTCCAATTAAAATGTTGCGCGACATGTTCAACTTTTTCTTGAATCGAAATTTCCATTTGGAGTAATCCTTAAATTATAAACAGGAAGTTGTTTGGGTATTAATTTAATTAGGTCAAAACTATACCATACAAGCGGCGACATTATTAGTAGGCAAAGTATGGAGCGAAAATTAATTATTGAGGTTTTCATCAGTCAACTTCAATTATAATTTCTTTAATTTCTTCTAGTTCTTTTATAAAGGTAGTTATTTCGTAATAGCCATCATCACTGTTTCGAGCAGGTTTTTGTTTTTCATACTTATTTAATAGTAAATCTATAGTTCTAAGTATTTGAGATTCTTTATCAGATAATTTTGTTATTTTACAAAACATATTAACCGCCTGTTTAAATATTATAATCTAAACAATCCACCCCTTTAACTTCTTTATTATGCAATGAACCATACGACAAATCAAATCGAATTCCCTGTTTAACGGCTTCTTCTCGCACCTGCCGGCGAAGTTTTTTTAAGCCTCGCATCGGCCCAATACGCTCTCCAGAATTCACCCAAATAAGCTTCCTGGTTCGCGTTAAGTGCTGTTCAAACACGCTTGCCACAAAATAATGCCATTGCTTGGTCTTCCCTCGCGTATACCCATTTCCGCAGTGAATTTTAATTAATTTATCCATTTTAAAGTTTCCCAATTGGTTTAACAGATACTTTCCCTTTCCCACCACATTTCCAACAATTTCCCATGATAGTTTCACTTCCAAATACATTATGATTTACATTCGTAACTTTTCCGGAACCTTCACAGTAAAGACAGGTGGAGAAAAATTTAATGGGAAGTTTTTTGTTATTCTTTCTATGATTTCTGATAGACATTTAATTTCTTTCGCTTAAATATTTTTTTGTTTTTTTAGTTTTAGGAATATAAATTTTATGAAAAGCGGCCTCGCCATTAACATAATCAACGCCAATTAAATCTTTAATATAACACTTAACCTTTATAACTACTCGGTAAGAATCTTCTTCTATATTTGGATGTGTTGTATAAACATGAATACCCCTATATATATCCTCTGTTTTAAGCGAATACGATTTTCTACTACTATTACCTTTATACCATCCTAAATTAACAATCTTTCTAATAAAAGGGGAAATACAATGTGGTCTTTCGGTCCATAAAGATACTAATAAATGTTTATAAGCCCAAACGAATTTTTTTTCCTTTGTTTTTCTTCAGAAATTTCTTAACGTCTTCCGGATTGTTATTTAAACACATTAGCAAAACTCCATTGGATTGTAAACTTTGTCAAAAAACTTTAATATTTCTTCTTTAGCTTGTGAAATTGAGCTTACAACTCCCTGTTTATACTGGTTATTTTTCCTAAAAACCGCCAACACACCACTAATATAGCATGCTGGCGGTCGCGGTCAAATTCTAATCCTTTTTATACCGAATCAAAACACCGGGCGTTCCGTCTCTACTAATAATCTTATAATTTTGTGGTGAAAAAAAAAAAAAAAATATATTAATATTATCAAATAAACTTTCTGATTTACCAATTTGCTCTTTTACGCCATTTAGTTGTTGGGCACTAAAGAAATAATGATAATAACCATCTGGATTTAATAGAGGCCCATCTTTATCACGTTTCAGGACAATTTTATTAAAGATTGCCGGATTACAATTAAGGTAAGTATACTTATAATCAAATTTTACATCAATTGTCGCGAAATATTTATTGTTATAATTGATAGAGAAAACTTCGTAACGCATTTTAGCAGCATTTTCAATAATATCCCCAATAGATAAATCTTCAATTTTTAAACAATTAGTAGCGTCGTATTTCTGAAGGTCTTCCTCGTAAACTTCTTTTAATGTATTACCATTTGAACAAATTTTATAAACGAATTTATTTTCTACTTTCGAATAATTAACTTCGATAATTTTATTACATAAACACCCACGACCATTTACAAAATCCCCAACTTTAAATTTCGGCTGAACCAGAAGTTTTCGTAATTCTTTTGGTAAGTAAAGATTTGGAGTATTTAAACCTTTATTATCAATTTTAATTAAAGGAATGTCTCCCAAAATATCTCCGATAATATTAACGATTTCACAAATTTCTCCAGAAGGAATAGTTACATAATCCCCAACTTTTAAATTAAATAAATAAAGTTTCTCTATTGGAATAACTTGTTCTATAAATCCGGCCCTAATAACACAAAAACCGTCTTGGCAATTTTTTTTAATCTCAAATAAAAAATTACTATATATAACCCTATCGCCAACTTTGAATTGCTTTTCCATATTAAAACCCCTTAAATTTATAAATTTCCTATTTTACTTTATTTGCCAAATCAACCTGATTGCCAGCCAACTTACCTTGTTCAAAACCCTTTTTATTAAACTTGCTTTTGCTGTTGATATCCTTTAATTTATTGAACTTAGTGGACACAAACTTTGCAACCTCTGTATTTTTAATTTCTGCAAGAGCATTCAATTTACTAACTACAAGAGCGTTCCCTGTATTTTGATATTCAAGTTTACGATTTTCTTTTTCTTCATTAATCCTTTTTCCAATTGAGGTAGCCGCCCCAATCATATAAGAATTATGATAAACCCGCCCATGTACATTTTCCGGAATAATTTCCTGTTTATATAGGTTATCTAACTCTTTCATAACAAACAAAAACACGGATACCACTAATTGAACATCGCTTTCAAAACCCATAAGTTCATAAAAGACATTCTCTTTGCTCTTACGAACCCCCACATTATTTACCACTACTTGACAGGAATTTGCCAGAGCAATTGTATTCAAAATAACCGATTCGCCATTATTAACTTTCCGAAGCCCGCTATCAATGCGGAAATGAAATAAGGTATCATTAAACGTTTTCTTTTCAAGGTCAACCTCATCAATTTGATATTTTTCAATCAATTCCTGAGCCTTCGCTGCCATTCGTTCAACTTCAGCGCGGGTGCGACCGTTAGAGGCGGTTTCAGACAAAAGTTCGCGGACAATGCGGATAGCTCGGTTTTTTGCTTCGCTCATGGCAAACCTCTTGAATGGTGATTTAAAGGGCAATCTAGGATAGTATTAAACAGGAAGTCTGTCAAGTTAAAAAAAAGAATCGGCGGAAAAATTCGAAAGGGGCGAAGCAACAGGAGAAAATAAGGGTGATTATGAAAATGATGAACCAAAAGGCTAATATTATTAATTTATCTTTAACATTCATTTTAATTGATAAACTCTCAGACTAGGAGTCGAACCTAGATAAGGCAAGTTAACAGCTTGCTGCATTACCTTTATGCTATCTGAGAAAATAAATTTTAATTTTTAAAACTCAATAGTAATTTTTGGTTCCTGAATTTCTACACATGTTTCAGAAATACTAGATAAAGTTGAAATTGGTCTATTATGGGTAAAATAAATAAACTTGTTTTCATACTCACAAAATATCACATGTTCAGTCGAATCAGGATTAACATACCATTTTCCAGGAATAAATTTTTTAATTGGAATTTTTTTCGGCGAACTTACAAATTCAATCGCCATTTCTTTCTCCGAAGTTAAAAGTAATATTAGGGGTGGCAACTTTTATATGTGTTTGATGTATTTTTTCACAGACGCTAATGTCGCCGTCTGAATAAAATACTATAAATTTCTCGTTCGTACAATATAACACATAATTATTAGAAAAAGGATTCTTATACCATTTACCATCTTCATATTTATCTACATATCGGTATTGATTTAGATTTTCGAATTTAATAGACATTTTACACCTTAATATTAATTTGTCGAGGTTCTGGAACTAATGTATATATAGCTTTATCATTCAACTCGCATCGACGTAAAACTTTAATACTATTACCTTCAAAAATTATATAAGAATCTTTTTTATAAAAGGCTAGACTTCCGCCACATTCATACCAATTACCTTCTATTAATTGTTCTTTACTAACTTTGTCACGATATTTATCAACTACAATTTCCATAAATACCTCCCGTTAATATGTTTTTGTTTTCTATAGACAATTAGAAGATTACGGAATTGAACCGCAGCGCGACTACCTGCCCCTACTTTTACGCGCAGTTGTGTATAAGACAACCCGAGGCTTAATCTTCCGGAAATACATTAATATATTAATACATTAAACAGAAGTTTTTTCAACAAGAAGTTTAATATTTATTTCAACAGCCTTGTCATCCAAAACTTGGCAACAAGAATCTTGCCGCCAATTTTGCCGACAAGTTAAACTCATAAGATTAAGATTTAGCAAAAAATTATCACTAATTTTATAAAATAACAAACTATCTATAATGGCAAACTTACCAATAGGAACTTCACCAATTTTAAGTAAATTTCTATTTTCTCTTGTAATTTTAACATTAACCATTTCATTTGCCCTTTTTATTATATTGTATTATACTATGTTTCACTGACTTGTCAACCAGCTATTTCGATTTTCTGGATTTTTCTATTTTATCAATTATTTTATTCGAGATTAAAACTAATATTACAATGAGAACTAGACTCATTATTCCTTTAAAGTTTCTTTATACTCATTAATTAAATTTCCACTATACCAACCATTAACTAATAAATCAGAATCCTTTTCAATTAAATGATATTTTTCAATGTTAGATTTAGCAAATAAAATAAATCCTTCGTAATCGAAAAGATTATTATCCTTTTTTAATTTTGAAATACATGAGTTAATTCGAGCTATTTCTTTAATTGAATGAAACATTTTTTAAAATCTCCGCGTGATAAATGTATCGCCAAACTGACGGAGATATCTTATTAATAAGAAGAATTCACGGTTATTCGTTCATATCCATCACTATAATCTTCAACGCTAATGTTTATTTCAACATCAACTAATTTTAGAGTAAATATTGTATGTCGTTGTTTTTCAAAATAACTTTTGCTAGAATCGCTTTCCCGTTCTTTCATGCAAACTTTATAAGCTTCTATTAATTCTTTATTTGAACGAAATTCTACGCTACTATCTTTTGGTATATGATAATCGCATTTTCCAAAATTCCTATAAAATTTAGAATCCTCGTCGCTATCATCCGGCAACTTCCAACCTTTGTTTTCATGCAACCAATTGACCATTTCTACAGGTATTGAAAATCCGCCGTAAGCATTATTTATCAAAACAGTTAAGTTAAATTTCATGATATTTCCAGACTTGTAAATTGACCTAAAACAGAAATATTATCTAAATACTTGTAAAAATCAGTAAGACTTTTGAATTTTGTCAAATCCGGCATGAATAATTAAAATAATCCACGCCGCTAATTTTATTTGAATCACTTGAATGGAAATAATAATCTTCCCCGTTAATATTACAAATTCCGACAACCATATCATGAATTGGGCCATCAGCCTCAATAATCTTAATTCTCATCATCAAATTCCCCAATTTCCTCTATAACTTTTTCAATTGTCGGATAATCCGAGATAATGTTTGAATCAACCAAAAACCCGCCAGCCTTCCAACGTTCATAAAGATTTTTGTTTTTATTTTTAATTTCTTTTTTAATTTGGTAATATAAATCCCAAAACGTATCAATATCTTGTCCGTTCATACAAAAAGTTTTTATTAGCGACGATGGGATTTGCGCCCACACTTCCGTTACCAGAAAACGGATTTTAAGTCCGTTGCGTCTGCTAGTTCCGCCACGTCGCCGTTAACCATCAATTATTAAACATCATCGAAATTAACGTCATCAAATTCTTGTGTTAACTCGTGCCGTAAATATTTTGCAACGCTTTGAATTTTCTCTGCAACTCCATTTTCCCGTTCAATTCCTGATACCGCTAATTCACCATACTTAGAAAATCTCCACAAAATCTTAGCCTCTTCGGCAGAAAGACTGATAGTAAAACGGCGGGTTTTTTTTGGTCGCATATGGCACCTTGAAGATTAAACAGGGAATTTGTTAGACAATCAAATATAGCATGAATTAGGGTCGCGTCAAGCGAATTACTGAGGTTTTAGGACGGTTTTTAGTCCGGCCACCGCATCAATGGCGAACATCGCGGTTTGTTCAAGGCCAACCGGGCAATCAACCTTTAGGAACGTCAATAGCGAAACCATAGCGTCTTCAGGCGCGTCTGGATGCGGGTTAAATAATTTAATTAAACCCGTTTGTTCAAAAGTATATTGAGGTGATTTTGAGTATTTTCAATTTCCTGTTTAAGTTCGGCCGATAACTTAATAGCTTCTTCAATAATTTCCCAAGTTAAAGCCACTACATTCCGTCTCGCGTAAGTTTTATTGGTTTCTGTATCAAAAATACGTAAACGAATTCGGCGTTTTCCAGAACGATGTTTTTTCTGATTATCGTTTTCTGGTTTAATAGTAAATGTCATCATTGTGAAACTCCAAATTCAATTTCGCAATCAAAAAACTCTTTACAATACTTTTCAAAAACGCTATTTGCATTATTTATATCTTCAAAATTTTCTTGAAATGAACAATCCTTATAACGGACGATTACAATATATGGTTGCATGGCAGCAATCCTTTCCAAGAGATAATTGGCTTCACTCATACTGATACCATAGCATAAAATGGAGGTCGGTCAAGTTAAACGGGAGATTATTATAAAGAGGGCAGCAACAGCTAGGAAATAAATTAAAATGGTGGCGAAAAATCCTTGGAGTAAATGATAAATAAATAGGTCGCGTTTTGAATTATTTAAAAATCTGGAGATTTCTTTTTTATAAAATTTCATAAATATGTCTTTCAGTAAATTGTCCAACTGGAATTAAACTGATGTGTTCGGGGTTCTCAATTTCCAAATAATAAAAGTATAAATTTTCGCGCAAATCTAAGGCGTTTTTCCCTTTCCCTAACTCAAACTTATATCTTTCCCCGTTTATAATACAAATTCCCTCAATATAATCTTCAAAACACTTAGACTCACAATCTATAATTGATACTTTCATGGCAGAAACTCCATTTATTCTATTTAAATTCAGTAGGTGAGTGGCTCACTATCTTTTAGATATTCTACACCGAATTTATTATCATCATGATTATCAATAAAATCATAAATACAAGCCTCACATAATACATCCATTTCCGGGTCAGACGCCCAAAATTCGCCGTGGCATTCTGAACAGATTACATAATTATTTTTATTCATTTTTTTAGATTTTGTAATTCTTCTTTATTAATCATTTTAAGTATTCTTTATATAATTTTTTAATTACATCCATATTGTTATTTATAATACATTCTTTACAACAATGCAACATATAAAAACAAGATTCACAGATTTCTTTATTACACTGTAAACACCTGAAAATATCCATGGAACTTTTATGTTCTCCCCCGCAATTATCACAAATGTACCCATATCTTATATCATATTACCTTGTTAAACTTTTATAATCTGGCAAAAACAATTCATCAAATCCATAATAAGACTGGTAAAAAAAGTCAGAAAAATTGAGTCTCTTTTTCGTGTTATACACTTTACCGCATTGAATTTTATATACAACGCCGTCTTCAACAGGGAATAGTTTGAGTTTTCCTAGCTCGGCCATTTCAACCGATTCTTCCAAGCCGGATAGCGTACTATTAAACACAATCCCGCCATCAACCTGCCCAACACTTAATTCCCCATCAAACCGCCCGAAATAAATGGTTTTAGGATTTCTAATATCATAATAAACAATACTACCATACATTTCAATTTCTTGTAAGTCTAAATCATCATTAAGATGCTGAAAAATATGTTGAGAATCTACTTCAAAATTTCTACCATACAAACGGTTTAACAACTCATGATTACTAACAATTCCGTTATGACAACCAATAATGTTTCCCTGTTTAAATGGATGGGAATTTACTAAATTAACCGCGCCGTCTGTAGCTTTACGAGTATGGAAAAACCCATTTGCCCTACTATTTTTTTTCCCGTAAAGTTTCCCAATTCCTTTATTAACCTTGCCGGTGTTTAATTCAAAACTCCCCCAACTATCGCCACCCCTCTTATCATTATGAATCGCCAACATTTGATTTAAAATATAACGATTATAAACATCAACTTTATTGTTCAAGACATATCCGAAAATTCCGCACATATTAAATTCCCTGTTAAAAAATATAAAAGAATTAATTAAAAACAGCGTAACGACAACACAACCAATCGTAAACTTTTGTATCTTTTTCAAGAATTATTTTTAGTAAATCTTCATGGGAAACACAATTATTAATTAATTCTTTTATATTTTTTTCAGTATTTTCAACAGCATAATCAATAATATAAGCCCAAAGTAAAGCCCAGTTCACAATCTTTTCATAATCATAGGTTCCAGCGGCGCACCTATTTTCTAGTGTTCCTCGCATCATCCACGAATGGATATTTAAAGCCCAATATCTCTTATAATAATATTTGTCATTTTTGCAACAATTAAGATGCTCTTTAATACGATTGTCTGTTAATACCCATCCAGATAATCCATAAAATTCTCGAACAAACCTGCCTTTTGGTTTTTGGCGAATTCGGCCTAAAAATAAATCTTCCAGTTTGGAGGCGCATTTATTACAAAATTCCGAATTTCTCCTAGAAAGAGGAAGGCACTCAAAAATATAATCTTCGATTTTACAGTAAATCATCGCGAATTTTCGCAAATCATAGAAATTCATATCGCGAGAATCAATATGTACATGAAACCCGCACGATTTATTAACAGCAACTTTATTTTCACCCAATACTTTAGTTAAATCTTGTATTTCTTGTAAAAATTCATCTCCAGAAGTTGGACAAGTGCAAATTTCAAAAGGAAAACTTCCTTCAATACTTCCATCTGATACAATATTATGTTTGCTTTTGTAGCAATGCTCAGCTACATTTTGAAAACCAAAAATATTAGAATATTCTAGTTCGCAGGAAATGTAACGCTTTGATTTGTTTTTATTAAAAGTTGTCCCGTTTTTAAATTGTGGTTTTCCGGTAAAAATTGGGTAACAATCACAGTATTCAGCATCGCTGTTTGCGGCGCAATTAGGACATTCGAACGATGGCATGGCAGAACCCCTAAAATTGAATTGATTACAAAGCAATCATAGCATCAAATCCCCGGTAGTCAAATTTTTTCTCGGTTGACTTCTCTGAAAGGTATGCTAGTCTTAAACAGGAGTTTCAGATGTTCGTTCGAATTGAAGCAGATAAATTTAATTAGGAGAAAATAGATATTATGTTTATTAAATTAGAAAGCGGGGTTGGTAAGTATATCCTTAATTCAAAATATATTCGGGATGTATTTATCGAAAAAACTGAATCAGGGTGGAGAGTGACTATACGAATGAACAACTCGGATACTTTAACATTTGAAGAATTAACAGAAATTTTTGTAAATGATTTAATCTCAAAATTTCCGGATGCAAAAAATGAATAAAATTAATTGTTAAAAATCACCTTTACCTTCAAGAGTCGCGCCCCCTGATTTAACAAGAAAACTCCCAATCCCCCCTTCTGTTTATCGTATATGTTTTTTCTTTCATTTCTATATCGGTAGGCAGAGGGGTTTTTGTAAAATAAATAAAATTTAAACAGGGAGTAGATGGTTAAAAATAAATAGACGGGTTTGTAAATATTTCCAAACATTTCTAAATATTTCTAAACATTTTTAGACGTTATTCAATCAATAATTCTTTTTTATTTTTTGAAAATTTCATCGAACTCTATTTCCATAAACTCTTACAGGCAAAACACTTATCAATTCCTTTATATCATATCAACTTATCCATAATATATTATAAGATATCATATCAATACCTTTTTCATATATGTTTACGCTTGTTTATATTGATTCATATCTGTTTATTTATGTTTATATTGATTTATCCCATTTATTTCATTTGTTTTATTATTTATGCTATTTCTAAGCCTTAAACCGAGCATAGACATATCAATGTGATATCACTTTTATATCATTTTGCTATATTTTTTCATGAAATATCTATAAAATTATCAAAAAAAGCATAAAAATTCATCAAAACATCAATTCTCACCTATTTATGGTTGTATTTATGTGTATTTTGTCTTCTGCTATATGCAAAAAGTTATCAAAACATAATTAAAACATCTAAAAATGAATAAAAATGATGTAAATCCTTATGAAATCTGCATTTATGGAAAGTTCGCCAGAACAGCTATAAAAATCTGACTATTGTATTCTTGTATGTTTGTCTCCCCCTATAGGCGAAAAGTTATCAAAACGAAGTTTCTTGAATACTTATTAAACGGGAAATTTCATAAGTTATTATACAGCAAAGACTTACATAAAATTATCAAAAAATAGAGGTTCTCTGAGCATCTTCCTATATCATTATGTTTGGTGTTTGCTATAGGCAAAAAGGTATCAAACCTATGGTTGGTTAGAATAGATTGAACGGGAAATGATATAAGTTGTTAAATAGAAAAGACTTAGATGAAATCATTAAAAAATAGCCGTCTTACCAACATGCTTCTATAATGTTATACTTGATGATTGCTATGGCCGGAAAGATATAAAAACGGTATATAGGGGTGGACAACATACGGTTCGCATGCTATAATTGAGGGTTCAACCAATCGGTTATTAGGGTTTGCGGAAATCAAAATGGTAATGTGTTTTAAGAGATATTTATGCGCGACTCACATTCAATTTTTATTATTTTTGAGGGAAACGAGATACACCCAATTAATATGGACGGCGTGCCCGTTCCAGTAGTTGGGGATTGGCTGAGATTTGAAACATATGAGGCAAAAGGTGGGGAGTTGTTTAAATTTGATATAGATAATCAGGATTGGATTGTTAAAAATGTTATGAGAAAAGTTATTGTTCCAGCAACCGAAGTTGGATATCTATCTAAGAATATTTTGAATTACTATTATGTAACGGTGGAACCAAAAAAGTCTAATTAAACAGGGAATTCTATGGTATCTTACTATTTACTATTTGATGATGTTGATATGAAGCCTATTTATATAATGGGCCAACCACTCCCAGAAATTGGTCGTATTTTCAATATTACAAATTTAACAAACGGGGATTTTTTTATTAATTGGGTAGTATATCAAATTACAACTAATATTGGAATTTATGCAGATAATTCTATGAATGATTATATAAAACCGGCCCGCATTGAATATTCTGTTTATTGCCGACGAGCTAGTTAATCAAAAGGGGCGGCCATTTCTTTTTATATATCTTCTTATGTCGCCCATTACCTTTAATTTCCCGTTTACTTTATTTAACTTCTTTGACAAACGCCCCAATATTTAAACCGTTTTTCTTCACATATATTACAACCCGCATCAATATTAATAAATCATCATTTTGAATATCCAGGGTTTCAGACGCCCATTCCAAATAAGCTAAAGGTAGTTTACTAACCATTTGTCCATTATATGTATCGCCTATATTCCAGACTTTATCGGCTAATTTAATAGATACATCTCTTTTTTCCTTGTCATTTCGCTTATGCCATTCTCTTCTTTGCTTCCCATAACTATATTTTGAATATTTTGGTTTTTTTCTCATACATTTATTATAGTGTGGTGTATACAATAAGTGTAGTGAGAATATATCCCTTGTTGGGAAAATGGTACTCTGAATATTGGCGACACCATGGCCACGACTTATATAGTGGTTAAGTTCGTTGATGGAACAAAAAGATGATTGGTTCGAGAGAGGTTTCGAATATAAATTAAAGGTTTTGTCCAATTTAGCTTTTAATTTATCGGGCATCCTATAACATGCCATTGACAATAGTTTTTCCTTCAGTTAAAAATATAAGAATCACACTTATTATTTTTTTTAAGGTTCAATCTTAAAGGGAAGTACGCGCTGAGCTAATAACTAATAGATTACTAAGATAATGATTGAAATTTCAAAGATTATAAACTTATTAATTTCTCCTGTTTATTAACTGTAATTTACATCTTTGAAATTTCCTAATAGATAAATCGAATTCGTTAAAACACTCATTCGATATTCAAAACTGTTTATTCATAAAAATCAATTACATTTCTTTACTACTTAATTCCCTGTTCATAATTTTTATTCATTTATAATATTCAATTGTCATCCATTACCGCTAACGCTAACATTACTGACAATACTTAAATCCCGTTTACAAACCATTTATAAAATACCTTCAAATTTCTCAGACTAAGGTTGCGGTTTGAGACGATAAAATTGGGAGAAACATTCTAAAAAAAGTCTTCCAGGATTAACGGAGTCGCGTCCAAACACTTTCAGTAAGGGTAAATGTCACTTTTTGGCGAAACCTTTTAAAAACGATTCTAATGACCTTAAAAATGAATTCGGTTTTTGGGCAGACTAAGGGAGCGGGTTCAGCTGATATGATTGGGAGGGAAATCCGAGATGAAAAGATTGCAAATCGCACGAATTAATAGCCGCGCAACAAAAAAGCCGAGCTAAAAAGCCCGGCCTAGAGATTCAATTGATTTATTCAATTACGGTAATCGGCCGACTTCCCAAAACATAAAAACCTGGCGACTTCACCCAATTCCCATTTTGATAGTTGAGACGCCAGATATAGAATAGGTTGGAATCTTTCGCCCGTTGGCCTATCTTATAAATGGTGTCTCCCATGCAGTAAACCCGATTTTCACCAAACAGGAATTTTGCATCTCGACTAACTTCAGAAACTACCATTTGAAATTCCCCGTTTAATTAATCTGCAATCGCCAATTTAACCTTACAGAAACGGCCTTTTGAAGTGTTTGACAAATATTCTTGGATGAATCCTTCCTTCAGGTTGATTACCAAAGTATGGCAAATATCGCCAAAACGGAAGGGGCCGAAGTCATCAGTAAATTGAACATCATAAAACTGGTTTGTTAGGTAGCTTACCTCATCAAATTGTTCCCAACAAATCGGTAGGATTGTTTCAACCGCCATGACGAACCCCTTTGTTTAATGTGTTTCTGAACCCATTCAATCATACCATATAAACGGGGAAAGTCAAATTATTTTTTTATCTCCACCAAGTTAAAATTCAATCCACATGTTTTATTCTTTAGCTGATAATAGCCCTGTTTGTTTAAATATTCTTCCCCTTTTTTATATTCAACTAATTTCCCGTTTAAATAATCCACGTCCAATCGGAAAGATTCTTCCCCCTTAACAAATGGGCCGAAGTCTTCCTTCCAAGTTGCTCCCCGAAAAACAAAATGGGCGGGGCCGATTTCTTCATAAGATACAAAAGAGAATGGTAAAGAAAATGATTTTACTAACATGGCGATACCCCTTAAAAAGGTGAATGATGAAGAGGGGGTTGATTGGGAAAATTATCCCTCCTCATTCCATTCTACCTTAAAATTCAGGGGAAAGCAAATTAAACGGGAGATATTTCGAGATTAAAGGTGCGGCCGGGTTGACCAGGCGGGTTTGATTGAGCGCGGCCATTCAAGAAATCTACTTCCAACAATTCGATAGATTCCCTGTTAAATTGGACATTGCGGAAAGAGCAAACGCCATTTCCTTCGTTTGTAAAATCTTCATAAAAGAAACCGAGCGGCGCATTGTACATAGAATACCTCTTTTGAGATAGGAAAAGAAAGGGCCGAATTAGGTTAGTGTGCATTCACTTTACCATGAATCCGGCCCCTTGTCAAGCTAATTTCCGGGGAGAGGAAAGAGATTGCGCGGCTACGAATGGAAGGAATATCGTTTGCAGGTTTTTTCCCAAGTCGCGCCGATTGAATAGGTCACTTCACCCTGAGCATTTCGGTATGTGGCGTATATGTCTCCGGTATGGGAGCAATGTACGGTAACGTCGATATACTTTTCTGAAACTGTTGAATTGAACCCCCACGCAAGTAAATGTCCGATAACCCTATCCTTTTCGTCAAGGCTAACTTCCAATTCAAGCAGCGTGTTTTCAAAACCTTCCGACGCCGTGATTGTAGCCGTTCTCTTGTAAACGTTCATACTTCACCCCTTTAAACAAAAATAGGGAATCCAACCTCTTCAATTGAATTCCCTGTTTAACTATCTTCGTTTCTTGTTCACCCAATATTCGAAGACCAGAATAGCGACGCCAATCAGGAAACCGGCGAAAATTAACATGGCGAAATAACCTAAAATAGGGAAGGAAGGAAAGAAAGGGAAGGGAACCGCTCCCCTCCCCCAACTATCCTACTATCTTAGGCGCTCATCTCAAGAGCTAGTTCAAAATCCCGACTTGAAGCAATTGCTCCGGGGCCATGCAAGAGAGAGTCAATTCGGGTTTCCGGGGTTTGCCCTTGCCTGTGGGTGCGGTATTCGGCAACCGCTTGGAGCAAGTCGTACCAAGAGCCTTGACCTAGGCCATATTTGGTAGACTCAAAAGAGCCCATAATGGCCAGCGCGGTATTTTCGGAACGGGTCGGCAATACCGCTTTACCGTTTTCGATTTTGAGGTTGAACCCCATTGTCTCGGTAACGTATTCCAGGGCCTTGGCTGAATTCGGTACCGGACGGCTTGCCAAAAGTTTCATTTTTTCCGTCGTGTCTTCAATTTGCAAACGGACGCTCTCAAGGCCGGTAAGCCGACTTTCGAGACGTTTTTCCCCGTGCTTTGAATGTTTCACTTGGATTTTTCCTAGGGAGGTTTGTTGCGTCGTGCCGTTTGTGCAAATAAGGCGAAGACTGAACAAATTTACCTTCAGGCCTTGCCGACCGTTGAAATGGTCGGTCACAGTAAGAAAAGAACCAATTTCGTCTCCCTTACGAATTTCCGCAATTGCTCCAGCCAATTGAAGAATTACCGTCACTTTTTCACCGCCATTGATTTCCCCGACGCCGACAATACGTGCCTGGTCATTTTCCAGATAAGGGGCGAGAAGAGAAAACTTGGCGGCATTGCTAATCGGTTTCCATACGTCGCCACAAATGCCTAAGACCTTCCCGGTATCTTTTCGGCGAATAGCATAATTATTTTGGACGGGCGAACCATCCTGCAAATACATTTCTTCCTTGCCGGTTTCCCAATCCATTCCCGACTCCGCGAAAGAGTCTTCGATTGACCGGCCCGCACCTTCCGAAATTGACTTGAATCCTTTCACTTGGCGATTCCAAAAACGTTCGCCGATGACGGTTTCCGCTTTCCGGGTTTCCTTGGTTTGGCGGTCCCGTAAAGTGATAGTTTGGACGTTTGGTTCCGGTTGTGCGCCTGGAATAACCAGAGCGGTTTCGTTGCTAGCGTTGTTTTCGACCGTGCGAAATTCCGCGTCTTGAATCTGCATGATAGAAACCTTTCGGGCATAGCCCATTAAACAGGGAAACAAATTTACTGCGAAATTGCAGAATGGGGAATTCGGTTGTGAAGCCGATTACACCTTTATTCCCCGTTAATTAAGTATAGCCTGGATTTTCCAAAAAGCAAATTAAACGGGAAAAGTCTTGTTAATTTTCCGGAGAAGTTTTTCGCGAAGGGCGAACGGAACGGTGTCTAGAATGGCATCAAGTTTGTCGGCTTGAGCATCAAAAACGTCCTTTCCAAGTTGTTCCGCACGGATGGCAACCTTGGCGAGAATTCGGTGAACACGAATGGCGATGACATCCAATTTACTAAACATGTTCGACTCCCAAAAAAGAATTGTTTTGTAAACCCGACTAAATCTAACATCAAAAAGGGCGATTGTCAAAAAGAATTTTTAATTTTGGGTGAGAAAATAAATAAACGAACCGTCGGTAAATTGGTAAAATCCGGCGTCAATCGCATTTTGACATTGACTGTGCGGAATCCTGATTTTTACAAACTCCAATAGTGTTTTTTCTGATAATGGGCCATCGAATGACGTCGGTCGGCCGGACGAATCCGTTATTTAATTGACGGAATTTTTGGTTCAATGCGGGCGGTAAATTCGGTGTATCGAAGATTCGATTGCTCTTTTTTGTAGTTTAGTTTCACCTGATTGACCACCTTCGTCCAACCGTTTTTCTTGGCGTTAGTCCACCAAATCCCTTTGATAGTCTTACCTAAATTACGTTGGCGGTTGGCATGTTCTTCCCATTGCTCACTACTCCAATCCCGCAGGATTATAAAATCGCGTGTTCCTGGGCGCACTAGCTTTCGGGCTTCACGTTCGGTTCGGCAATATGTTATCGCCGTTGCCGTTGTTTTTTTGGTCGGTACATGGTGTACGCAGGCTTGGTTGATGCAATTCGCCATAGTCCAGTCTCCGGGAAAGTGGTTGTTTCTTTCGCCTGTGATATTCTAGGATTTAAAATTCGAGCGTCAAGGGATTCCGAGAAAAAAATTGAAAAATCTAGATTCATTCATTACTAATTAAATAACTTAAATTCGTTGGGTTGAGCCAATCAATTTTTTATCGTTTTTTTTGCTTTCTGGCTGATTTATTGTAGAATTAGATTGTCCAGGTTTGTTTCATGTACTCTAAAGGTGCCATATGGCCACACAAACTTTCTATGAATTTGTAAATAGGCGGTTCGGTGAGCGTATGGAATTACTAATAGAATCCGGAATGTCTTATATAAGGGAGGAAAACTTAAATATTGCGGTATTTACAATCAAATTGCCTCGCCAAAAATACGCTTTAACCTTCCCGGCATCCCTAGTTTTGTATTGTCCGGCCACCGTTTGGAATGATAAGATTGAAGAATTAAAAAGATATATTGGCTAAAATTTTTCAATTTGTTTTAACTAAAGAGCCCGGCGAAAGCCGGGTTTTTGTTTTGCTTCCATTCTATATTAGGATATATGAACGAATACTTTTATAAAGGTGAATAGGATTGCTTTAAGATTGAAAATTTTTTAATAGTCTACCATAACTCCATTCATTATTCTTAACATACATCCCCCTCTCTCTCAAATTATTTAAGGCTAACATCGTCAAGCCTCACCTTTAAGCCTGGTTGCCTTCCAAGTTAATTTATTTATTAATATTAACGAAAGATTCAATATCCCTTTTCCCTTTATTGTTAGGCAAAGCAAATGAAAATGATTTTGGTAGGTGTACCTTTTTTGTTTCGTTAGGTATACCTAACTCGCCCCCTCCCGGCGTGCGGCATTAACTTAAACCAACTCCCCAAAAAATAGAAATAAATGTAACTCCCAATCTATAATATCCAACCTAAAAAATTGTTTAATTGATTGTTATCCTTATATTGTATGTTTGTAGAACTGTTTTATGTGCGCGGCACGGTGTATTATAAATAGGAAATAAAAAGTTTCAATTTTAATTTTTATAACTATAATATTAATGTGTAGCAGGATATTTTATGAATGATAAAAACAGTATTTTTCTAAATAGTACAATATCGGCCCGCCCTTCAAAAAAACTTTCCCGTTTAATCGCGAAGGAACTGCAAACAGAAGACCCGGCCGAAGGCCTCCAATTAATCGAAGATTTATTTAAAGATGACGAAAAAGAAATTCGAATACACGAATCAACAAACACTTCAGATAATTCAAAAAATAGCTAAACGTATATCTGAATATTTTACACTTGGCTATTTAACCGCCGAAGACATCCAACAAGAATGTTTTATTTTAGGATGGACGGCTCTTTCAATTTATAACGGCGAACATCCCCTTGAACATTTTTTATACGTTAGAATTCGAAGCCGCTTCTTAAATTTAATCCGGAAAAAAGTTAGACGGCGCGACCCACCTTGTTATACCTGCCATGCCGCCCATCTTGAACCCGATATTTATAAACCAGACCATCCCGAAAATCAATTTTGCAAAAAATACTTAATGTGGCTGGAAAGAAACAACACTAAATCAATGCTCATTCATACATTCCCTGTTAATGAATTCGATATTGAACAACAGGGGCGCGACTTAGAGATTTGTCCAGTTTTTAAACAAGAAGTTATTGCTTTACTTAAAAAAGAATTACCAGAAATACAACGATTAAATTTGGAGAATTTTCTAAACGGGAAAAAGTTGAGGGAAAAAACCCTTCTTCCACTTTTACAGATTTGTCGGGAAATTATCGAAAAACATAATATTGAATGGGAGGAATTAAATGGACTCCGGAATTCCTAAAATACCAAAACCTATAAAGTCCAAAGGGCATTTATCAGATGATGTAAAGCGATGGATTGCTGACCATAATTCAGAATTAACACCTGAACAAATGGCGGCACAATTAGGAATTAAAGTTGACCGGATTATTTCAGTATTAGATAATGTTGCGGCTATAATGCCGGATAAAAATTTTAAGTGGAGGGAGCGGTTAAAAAGGTCTCAGGTTTGGAAACATATTAAAAATGAATTTTCTACTGAAGAACTAGCTTATTTTTCTGATAAATACATTGTTTTGATGGAGCAATTTAAAGAAGATGTTTTGCCAACCGAAGAACAACAAGTAATTGGGTTGATTCGGGTGGAAATTATGCAACATCGAAATATGGCTAGTCGAAAACAATTAGGGGACGGAAATGCTCGTATTCAAGGAATGATTGATGATTTATTAAGAAATGTTAATGGAGATATGTCGGAATTAGATGAGGCGGACAGAGATAGAATTATTGAATTACAAAATCAACAGTCAGCTTTAGATAAAACACAAGACATTAAAACCAAGGAATTTTTAGCCTTATCCCAGCAACATAATGAATTAACAGAAAAATTAAAAGCCAGTCGTGTTCAACGTATCAACGCGGCTACCTCTGATAAATTAACGTGGCCAGAATTAGTAAAACAATTAATGGATAGAGATATTCAAGAAAAAGAAAGTAGAAAATTTGAATTACAAAGAATAGCGGCTGAAAAAGAATTAAAAAGATTAACTCAGCCGCATAAATATATGGATAATAAAATTGATATTCCTGTATTATATGCAGAGAGTATTGATAATTTAGATGGGGCTGAAAATATTATTTATGATGAGGAAGAACCAGATGAATAAATATGCATTAATATTAGGCGCGGCCGGACAAGTTGGTAGTTATATGGTGGATTATTTATTGGAAAAAAATTATTTAGTTACGGCGGGAGTTCGCCGCACATCTAATAATAATTTATCTCGCCTTAAACATAATTTGAAAAATCCTAATTTACAAATAGTTGAATTTGATTTAACTGATTATTCCTCTGTTTATAATTTAGTTCGCGGGCTTTCTGAAAGTCGCGGTCAGCATTTAATATTTAATTTTGCGGCAATGTCCCATGTTCACACTTCATTTAATCAACCTATATATTCCCAGCAATCAGCAATTGGCCACTTAAATCTTTTAGAGGTTTTACGGGAAATTAGTGGATATCATCATAGATTATGGTTTGCCGGTTCGTCTGAAATGTTCGGAGGTCAAATAGATTCAGATGGATTCCAAAGAATAACAACTCCAATGATTCCAAATTCTCCGTATGCCGTAGCTAAACTCGCAGCTTTTCATAATACTCGACTTTACAGAGAATCTTATAATATGTGGGCGTGTTCGGCGGTTATGTTTAATTCTGAAAGTGAACGTCGCGGAGAAAATTTTGTTACTCGTAAAATTACTAAATTTTTTGCTGATTATACGGCTAGTTTATGCCCAAAGAATATGTATTTAGATTTGGGCAACTGTGAATCAAAAAGAGATTGGACACACGCTTCAGATAGCGTTGATGCTATTTATAAAATGATTACTCAAAATGAACCTAAAGATTATGTAATCTCTTCAATGGAAACCCATTCAGTTGCCGATTTTTATACAAAATGCCATTCTTTGATTATTAACCCAATGAAATCCCCTGTTAATGAAATTATCCGAGTTAATCCAAAATTTTTCCGGCCAAACGAAGTTCCTTATTTAAAAGGTGACTCAACCCAATTAAGAAAAGATACTGGATGGTGTAATAAAGTTAGTTTTGAACAATTAGTTGAACGTATGTATTTAAATGATTTATTAAATAAGGTTGGTTGGAATGGATAAAAAATTTACTGTAATTCGGGATACTCGGGAAAAAGATGGTTTTGGATGGGAATTCGGCCCAAATGAAATTTTCTCGCCAACATTGATTAAAAAATTAGATAGCGGCGATTATTCGTTATTAGGATATGAACGGGAAATAAGTATTGAAAGAAAAAAGAATACGGCGGAATTAGCTAAAAATATATTTGAGCCTAGATTTGAAAAAGAATTAAAACGCCTTGAGGATTATAAATTTTCTTATATAGTCTGTGAATTTACCTATGACGACTTACTAACATTCCCTGTTAATTCTGGTATTCCTAAAAAATTGTGGTGGAAAGTAAAAATGTCTTCAAAGTTTTTACATTCTACGATTACTCGTTATCTCATTCAATATCATACTAAAATTTTGTTCGTTGGTAAGTGTGGGAAAGATTGTGTAGAACAAATATTCAAATCTTTTATTAATTATGAAATCAAAAATAAATAATACACAATTAGCTCTAAAAGAAGAATTTTTAGATAATTTCTGGTTGAATTTAGGAACTCTTGAAGAATTTTCCAAGATTAAAACTGGTAATATTTTTAAGACAGCGGACTCAGCGTTTAAAGCAAATCCTCAATTACATCTTTTATATTTATTAAAACAACCAGAAAATGTTGCTATGTTTTGTAAATATATTCTAAATATTAATATTAATCCTACTCAAGTGGTTATGCTTAATATGTTGGATA
>ERZ724522.323-NODE-323-length-32396-cov-11.541387_pt1 | contig 32396 bp, 54 predicted proteins | sample MGYA00376055_ERZ724522 | MGnify/ENA primary metagenome ERZ724522 (study PRJEB28724, sample SAMN07190884) | wastewater metagenome | isolation source: effluent of sewage treatment plant in Hong Hong | place: Hong Kong | collected 2016-03-17 ...
TTCATTCTGACTCCATCGCCTCAGCAACCAATAGGTAAAAGGTGCGGAGGTCATTGCGTCTCATATCGAAAAGCCAAAACAACTCTGAGTCTTTCCAATAAATTGCCTCGTCCATTGCATCGAGGTCGCACCCACGCCACGGATTCACATCCTCAACCGCACTACGCCGAAGCTCGGCAATGATCTGCTTGGTGTTCATTGGCGTACCTCGTAAACATGCTTTCCGCCGCGCTCTGAGGAAAACCAATACAGCGTGTTGAACAGAGAAATACTGTCAAGCGCGGCGATGATGTCTTCATTGCCAGACCATCCGCCAGTGATGAACGTCCAGCGGCGCGAGCCGTCCGTCTGAATCTCATCGGCTTCGACGCGGCCATATGGCACGCACCACAATTCCGCTGCACGATTCAGGATGGCTTCTCCGCTGTGGACAATAGTGTCCATTGCAGCCAGTGCTGCGAGGTCTTCGTCGTCTGGATAGTCTTTTGTCACACCCCAGCCCTCCCAAGATGCCCGAGCGGGTCTGCTGCTACGAAACAGGCGCATACGGCTTCGCCTTGGGTAAATGCTGCGATTGTTTCGCTTCGCAGGTAATCGGCGAGCCAGCTTCCGTTTTGGTGCGTTGAGTCGCACAGGCACATGCGGTCGCCATGCTTGTCTTCCACCAGCATCAGCGCAGTCCAGATGGTCGTGTCTGTGGTTGGTTGCCAGTGTTGCCAGCCGCTGTAAGACATGGGGCCGTCGTCGCGATCAGGATCATTCCACACCTGCAAGAAGCTGTAGTCCACTTTACGGCTGAAGTCCACCGTGTCACCCAAAGGCGGATACACAGAGCCGTGACGGTGACGAACCCTCTCCCACCCATACCCACAAGCCAGCGCCACCCCCACGTCACGCTGTAGATTGGCGGGCAGGGATTTGTATTCGGCGGGGGTCATGGCTTCTCCCTGCATTCAAAGAACTTTTCACCGATTCGGAATTGCCCGAAAGTGCGGCAGTCTGTTTGGATGCTGCTAACAGTCTGACTGTGGACAATGATGCCAACAAATATGCAGATGCACGCGGCAACAAAAGCAACAAACAGGTCGTTCATTCCTTCTTCTCCTTCATTGCGGTGTCAATGGCTTTGGGGTCAGCAAGCCATTCGCGAGCCACGGCTACGGCTGGGCATGTGGGTTCGTCATGACAGGCGCACAGTTGTTCTGCAATCTCTCGCCATGCCATAACTTGCGCTTTCAGGCGTTCAATTTCTAAACATAGAACCGCCTTAGTTTGTGTCATTTCTGTTCCTTGTTTGTTTTGAACTTCTCATCATCTTCATCCATGTGCCATTGACAGCCAGTAGCGCGGTAGAAAATCTCTGCGCAGGCTTCGTGCCATCCAGATGCAAACTGTGTCGGCATGTCTGATTGCGGCATGATTGAAGCGGCTTCTTTAATTTCTTCCAAAATCCTGCGTATTTCCAATGCTTGCGTAAGCTCAATGATTTGGTCTGGCGTTGCATCTTTCTGCAACTCCGCCACCTGTGCTTTCAGCCGGTCGATCTCTGCGAGCAGTGGTGCTTTAAGCGCATACTCCTGATGCTGTGACCAACATTCGCGGCTGCTGTGTGTGTCTTTTTGGCAGTAGGCACACCACTTCGGCTCTGGTATTGTTTTGTCGCTCATGGCTTCTCCTTCATTGCGATGTCGAACCGTAGAAACAGCCAGCTTCGCAAGAACACAGCGGATGCGTGCAACCATCGGGCTTGCTGGACAATGGCTGCGCCAATCTCTGCAACTCAGCCACCTGTGCTTTCAGCCGGTCGATCTCTGCGAGCAGTGGTGCGCGGGCTTCGGTGATTTGCTCGGCGGTAAACAGCGCCCGCTTTGGGATCAGCAGCGCGTTGAATTCGTACTCGTTCCAGCAATAGTCCCACCCAATGATGCAATCTCCGTCCTCGTCAGACCTTCTGATTGCTTTTTGCCATGCGACCGCCTTGGGCAGCGGCGGCAGTGTGCTGTCAGTCATTTGTGCCTCCTGCGTTTTTCTCTTTTAGCTTGGCTTCGGCCCAGCGCACGCCTTTGACAAATTCCTCGCCGCCCTGGTTGATGACAATGGCAGTCATGGTGTCTTCTGTGGTCAATCCCTGCCACTCACGCACAGCCAGCGCCATGCGCAGGGCGGTTTCGAGTTGCTCAAATGCCTTGTCTTCCGCTTGGTAGTCGGCGCGACAGCCTCTCAACTCTGCCCGCCCGATTTCATCAGACGCTATTGCCACAGCCTCAGCCAACTTCATCAACCCAGCCACATCCACCTTTGATGCTGCTAGCAGGATTGCGGCGGCTTCTTCGACATTCAGTTTGTCGGCATCAACAAGGCTGTCATGCGGCATGCCACGCGCCATTTCGGTCAGATACCGGCCCAGTTCTTCAAGCCTTTTCATTTCTTGCTCCTGTCAGATGTACTGCCCGTTCACGAAATTCGGCGTTCACCACTTCACGCCCTGCAAGCGTAAAAATTGACATAGCCTTGACCTCTTGAACGGGCGTCAGGCTCGGCTGCTGGACGCCGAAATATCCGAGCGTTAGCGCCTTGTGGCCGTTGTCGATTTCGGCCAGCGTGGCACCGGCACGGCATGCCTTGAAGAACTCTCCGGCCATGCGATACCAGTCGTCAAACGTGGCGACTTCGATGCTGGCGCTCACAGCATCGCGCTCACTGTCAGTATCTCCCACTCCCACTCCCGGAGTCGGGGCCGCGTGGCGGCGCTCAGGATGAATAGGCCAAGCAACCCCACCGCAGTGCCGGTGAGGATGCCGGCCGATCTCTGCGAGCAGGGGTGCGCGGGCTTCGTTGACGGCAGTGGTGGCATAGGCGTATATCGTTTCTTCCTCGCATTCGAAAAATCTCTGACCGTCATAATCACCCAGAGGGCGAAACTTACCTGTCTCTAGGTACGGTCCGCCGACAGGCAGCGGCGGCAGTGTGTTGTCAGTCATGGTTGCCTTCCAGAAACTTCGTGAACTGCTTGACAGCTTCGCCTTCGTGCTTTTTCATGCAGGCGAAGCACACGCGAATGCCGCCAGGGCCATACGGGCGAGTCTCTTTCGCAGCGCCGCAAGCCTGACAGACGCGGCGCTTCTCAGCCTCGATGGTGACAAGCCTGATTGGCCCAACATCAACAGCGCGGGTCAAGTCTGCTCTCCTTTAGGTGCTGCTGGCAGTGGCATCCAGTGGGTAGGTTTGCAGGAAATGTAGGCTTGAGCCATATCGTAATTTGCACCGCAAACTGATTGTTCCCAATCGCCATATTGGTAATAGCCTTCAATCACGCCCTCGGCGGTATGGAGCAGTACGCTTGTCCCATCCTTCGGCGCAGTCTCGATAGGTTGCCACTCCCGCCCAGCCAGCGCCATGCGCAGTGCGGTTTCGATCTGCTGACGTAGAGAAGTTACAGCGGCTTCACTTTCTGCCGAGTCTTTATCTCCTCGCCTATCCCAAGCCTCGTCAAAGTTCGCACTACCAAATCTTTCCACAATTGTCATCAGCCCAGCCACATCCACCTTAGATGCTGCTAGCAGGATTGCGGCAATCTCACGCATTGCGGTTTGCGTGGCATCAGAAACGCCCCACGATTGCTCTGCCACATGAGTCGCAGCGCCAGCCAGTTCTTCAAGCCTGTTCATTTCTTGCTCCTGAGTGCTTCGCGGGCCAGTCGCAGCCATTGGTTGTTTTCGGCACCAAGTTTGTTCAGCTTGATGTAGTCCATCGTCTCTGAGTAGCCCATTTGTAGAGCCTCCAACAGTTCAGCCACTTTCGCCTGTAGTGCTGCTACTGTGGTTGCTGGGTAAAGGTCACATACAAACTTGCGTGGTTTGTTTACTCGCTCCCAGTGCTTTTGTTCTTCCTCAGAAGATTTCTCGACAAAACCAATGTGGCCAGTTTCTTCGTGTTGCCACATATGCGCAACCGGCTCCGCATCCGCACAAAGCTCCTGCACATGCAGGGCGAGAAGGCGCTCAAGCTGGTCAGTAATTTCAATGCCGTCGCTGTCAACAACAATCTGTACGCCGCGCCCATTGGTTGCAACATCAAAGCCAGCCTTACGCGCAAGATCAGATAGTGAGGTCATTGGGTGGCCTTTCGCGCCAGCCGTTCAGCACATCGCACGCCCAAAGCAAAACCGAGCCACATTGTGTCTGTGTCTGGGTCCATGTAACGGGTGAACTTGCCATTGACGGTAATTGGGCCAAGCGGTGTGTTGCTGGCAAACATGGGCGTATCCTTAATGGTTCGCTCAAAGTGTTCGCGCATCGTGTCGAATGGCATAAATCCTTCTTGCTCTTTCATCCATGCTCTCCAATAGTCAGGCCCCAGATATCGGCGGCTTTGCGGATGCCACGCTTGATCCAGGTGTTTGCGGCGCTGGTTTCTTTGCACCCGCCACAGCAGTCGGAAATCTCCGCATCACTCAGCATCCGCACCACAGGCTTGTGCTGCTCGATGGCTGCGATGGCGGCGTTGATCGCGTCATTGAACCCATCGGCGTAGTTGCCCGCTACCTTCGGGAACTTCAGCGCCTCAAGCGCCTGCTTCAGTGTTTCGTCCATGCTCATTCTCCCGTCACGCTGCAATCGGCATGGCGCGGATCACTTGACCACCAGCCGTGTGCCTTGCACAAGCTGCGCCCCTGGTACGTTCTTGCCGCCTTGCAGAGCCGCCTTGATGGCGGCCTTGTCAGGCGCTGCCACGGGCGGCTTCGGCTCCGGCGTGCTCCAGAACTCGGCCGGCAATGCTGAGGTATCGACAATCTCCACGGCTGGCGGGTTGCGGCTGATCGACAACTTGAACAGAGGGCATTCGATCTTCTCGATACCCGCCCGCTCCATGTTGTCCTTCAAGTACGCGCGCAGACCATCGGCCACCTTCTGCCGGTGGGCCTTGAGTGCTTGCAGGCGTGCAATCTCTGCGTCAATTGCGGCGTGATGCGCTTCTGCACCACGGGCAACGAACTCGATGCCCTGAGCCTTGATTGCCAGTTCGTCTGTGATGCCGCTGGCTTCGATGGTATCGGCAATGGTCTGCGCATCAAAGTCACCATCCGCCAGCCTTTCGGCCAGCGCCTGGTACTGATTGGTGAGGATGTATAGGGCGGTCATGATCAGAACGGTGCCTCGTCGTGGTCGAAGCTGTCGCTCGGCATGTCATCAAACCCGGACCCGCTGCGCTTCACGTACTGCGCCCATTCCGGGCTGCGCTTGATGTACTCCTGCAGCTTGTCATGGAAGCCGTTGAATGTTTCCATGTTTGGCTCGTCCAGATTGAACAGCACATGCTCGTGGACCGGCGCGGGCTTGGCGTTTTTCAGCGCACCCGGCAGCGGAGTTAGCCCCGCCACGTTGCTGTACGTCTTGCCGTTCGTCTCACTGGTGGTGACGTTGACCATGCAGTACGCGCCGACCAGCTTGGAAATGTCAAAGGCTTTCGCCTCGTCGTCGGTAAAGTCCCGGCCACGCCATGCGGCAAGGTCTTTGCGCAGACTGGCTTTTTCGTGCAGGCTGACGGTGTAGCTCTTGCTGATCGTCATCGGCATTTCTTTGCCGTCAACCTCAACCGTCAGCGGCTGGCCCTGTTCGTCTTCTCCGAACAGTTCCCATCCGATGCGGATTTTGTGTTGCAGCTTTTCGCCGTACTGGCCGGACGACAGTTGCGTGCCCAAGTCAATCAGGCTGTAACAACGCCCGATGTAGGCCCCGGCCGGCACTCGCTTGAAGTTCCCGCCGCCGCTGTCTGTAGCAATAAATCCCATGATGTTTCCTTTTTGAAATTGCCGCTGTCACGGGTAGCGGCGAACCCTTGGTTATCAGTCGAACGGGGTTTGAATCGCGGCACGGCGGCGGCGCTTTTCAGCGCGGCGCAACCAGGTGGCAACGATGTTCTTGATGCGGCTGAGTAGCGTGTTCATGTTGTTCCTCAGTTGAAAAAGCTGGCAATGCGCGGAGCCGCGCAGATCACGATCAGGGCGACCACAATCCCGGCGACTCGGGCGATGTTCAAAACCGTGCGGCATGCCTCATTGGGTGTAGTCAGGGGCTCGTCGCCCTCAAGGCTGATGGGCAGGCCGTTGTCGTAGCTGCCGCCTCCGTTGGTGGTGTTCATGCAACCCCCTTGACCAGAAGAATCCCAACAGCAACACCGATGGCAATGCCAACGGCAATACCGCTGCACCAGCCGTTGGTAAATGCGCTGCGTGGCTCGTCGGTGACGTTGGGTAGGGTGGCGCGGGGCTTCATGCCGCACCACTGCGAATTGCGAATTTGATGGTATCGCTCACAGCGAGCCTCCAGAATGGAAGCGATTCCGCACGCCCTGCGTGGAGTTGTCGTACTCGCCACGCGGCTCACTCCCACCGCCACCCGGCACCCAGTCCATCCCCGGCTCCGGGTTCGGCGTGAACAGGTCTTCTTCCAGTTCGTCGGCCAGCTTGGCGACACGATCACGCCACGGCGACAGGTCAGTGCCGCCCAAGTCGTCCTCAATCGCAGCGGTCAGGCTCTTGAGTTCGGTCAGCAGTTCGCGCGTGCTGATGATCTTGTGCAGGCCACGGGTGCGGCGTGCCTCGACCATTGCGCTCAGGCGGGTCTGGCGGGCCACGGAAGACGCTGCAAGGCGTGCCCTGCGTGCTGCGGTTTCCTCGGGGCTTGCAAGGTCGCGCTGGGCTTCCTTGAGGTCGGCCATGACGGCGGCCGCCCTGGTGCTGCTGGCGTCGAGAGCCTTGGCGGCTTGCTCGAATGCTGGGATGTGCATCTGCTTCTCCATCGGTTGGTGCTGCAAGTATCGGGTGGCCTAACCGGAGTGTCAATAGGCAATCCAATCTATAGCAATTGATTGTTTCTATCTATTCTGGCTATCAATAGTGAAAATCAATCAATGCGGCCTTGACGCATTCAATTGGCACGCCGATGATTGACGGCATGAAAACTGAAACCGCTATCCTGCATTTTGGCGGCCAGACCGCTCTCGCTGCCGCGCTTGGAATCACGCAGCCCTCTGTGTGCGAGTGGGGAGAATACCCCCCAGATCGAAGGCAGTTGCAGTTGGAGCGGCTGACTCGCGGTGCCTTGCGGGCAGAACCGGAATGCGAGGAGCGCGTCCTTGGAATTCCATCGAGGGCCGCATAGTGCACACTCTTAGCCCCATCCGTTTGACCATTCTGCGCCAGATTGCGCATGAGCCGAAACCGGTCAGGCACTTCACCCATGGGGACTACTTCATCGGCTCGCCTGCCGCCATTGCAACACACCTGCGCGTGCTTCAGAATCACGGCTACATCACCCAGGCGGACGACCTGTACAGCGTGACCCGCTCAGGCATGGTGGCGCTGGACGGCTATGCGCCGGTCTCGCGCTGGACTGGCGAGGTGTACAGGCCGCCCGTGTGGCGTGTACGCGAAGGCTCCGAGGATCACAAACAGTTTCACTCGCGGGGGTTTTGATGCGGCACTTTTTTGACGATATCCAAGTCATGCGCCGTTCGCGCAACACGGACCCCGAAACCAGCCACGCCGCAGCCAGACGGGCAAAGCACTTCGCGGAAAGCCACGCAGGACGCATCCTGCTTGCGCTGCAGCTTCACGGCCCGTCATCTGCACGCAGGCTGGAGCAACTGATCGGCCTGACGCTGGTGCAGATTGACCGCAGGGTGAGTGAACTGCGCGGCATGAAGCTGATTCGCGCCCAGCAGGACGAGCAGGGCCGGGTGGCTCAGGACGCAGGTTGCACGGTGTGGGAGGCATGCCGATGACAGCAGGAGAAATCTTCCTCACGGTCATGTGGGGCCTGATCGTGTTCTTCATGCTTGTCGCGGCTCTGGACTGGCTGATGGACCAGGATGGGGGCGACCGTTGAACTATTTCGAGGATCACATTGGCGACTATGCGGCGGCAACGGCGCACCTGTCGTGGGACGAGGACATGGCCTATACGCGCCTGATCCGTGCCTACTATCACACGGAGAAGCCCATCCCTGCCGATCAGACCTACAGGCTGGCCAGGGCAACGACACCAGCACAACGCCGCGCAGTCGATGCCGTGCTGTCCGAGTTCTTCACCAAGCAGGATGACGGCTGGCACCAAAAGCGCTGCGATGCCGAAATCGCACGCTTCCATGACAAGCAGGCCAAGGCCAAGCGCAGTGCGAACGCCCGTTGGAATCCGAAGCAGTTGCAAACCGACCGCAATGCGAACGCATCAGAGACGCATATGCGAACGCATAGCGAAGGCAATGCTCCCAATCACCAAGCACCAGACACCAGACACCAGACACCAGAAGTAGATAACCCATCCGGGTTATCTCCTGAGCAACGCGCAAGCCCTGCCGAAATCTGCCGCGACCTGAAAACCGCCGGGATTGCGGACGTAAACCCCGGTCATCCGAGGTTGCTGGCGCTCTGCGAAGCGGGGGCACAGCCAGCCGAGTTTTTGGGCTTCGTGCCGACGGCAATCGACAAGGCTCCGGGTCGAGGTTTTGCCTACGTTCTCGGGGCTGTGGAGGGGGAGCGCAAGCGTGCAGCCCAGACCGCCGGGAGCCTGCATCGCGGGCCAATGCCGGGCAAGCAGGACAGCGGAGAAACCGCCTACCAACGCAGCATGCGGGAGCGCATGGCCGAAGCCGCACCGGGCCTGCAGCGCACCGCCCCTGGACAGCCAAAACCCGTCGTCATCGACGCCGAATCCCGACAACTGGAGAGCCTGCAATGAGCCTGCCGGACCCTTGGATCGACAAGATTTTCACGAAGCTGACGCTGGCCTACGGGCGCGAATTCATCGGGCGATGGGAAGGGCTGGAACTGGCCGCCGTGAAGACCGATTGGGGTCACGAACTCGCAGCCTACGCGCAGTCACCGCACGCCATCGCCTTTGCCCTGCAGAACCTGCCGCCCGACAGGCCCCCGACCGTGCTGCAGTTCCGGGCCATTTGCAGGCAGGCCAAGTCGCAGGATGTGCAGCGGTTGCCGGAGCCACCGGCGGACCCGGCCAGGGTAGCCGCAGAGCTTGCAAAGCTGGTGCCGATCGCCAAAGCCAACGCACCGGCACAGGACGGCAAGGCATGGGCACGGCGAATCATCGAACGGCACGAAGCCGGTGAAAAGCTGACGCCGATAGCGGTGAAGTTTGCCCAGCAAGCCCTGAACCGTCGCGCGCCCGCGCGTTTGGGCGACGAGGTTACAGCATGAAGACATTGCATGACTACGTGGCTGAGCGATGCGATGAATTCGGAGACTGCCTGCTCTGGAAGCTGGGTTGCATCAAAGGCCACCCGTCTGGACGGTGGCAGGGCAAGAGCGTGTTGATCCGCCGAGTTCTTTGGGAGCAGCAACACGGGCCGGTGCCAGCGGGGAAGGTGCTGCGCTGCACCTGTGGGCATGCAGCCTGCCTGAACATCGAACACTGCCAGCCGATGACGTACCGGGCGATTGCAAAGATTGATGGAGCAGCAGGGAAGATGTCAGGCCCGGTGCGAAGCGCCAAGATCGCCGCCAAAAAACGCGCAAGCAAGCAAGCCAAGATTACGCAGGAAGACGCCCAGGCCATACGCGCAAGCAACGAAACGCTGCAAACATGGGCTGACAGGCTGGGTATCAACATTGCGACCGCCAGCAAGATCCGCAACGGGAAGATAAGGCGGGATTTCAGCAATCCGTGGATGGGGCTTGGCGCATGACCCGAACCGACACCATCCTGCGCCTGCTGGCTGACGGCCCGCTGCGGATGAGCGAACTGCTGGAGATCACCGGCTGGACCAAGCGACAACTTCACAAAACCATGGGTTGCATGACCGAGGACGGGCGCGTTATTCCTGCGGGGCAGAAAGGCCGCTATGCACTCAACCGATCTGAAACACCTGATCTGGATGGCCAGCATGCCGGGGGCGAAGGATCACGCATGGCACCGAGCCAAGGAAATGGCGAAGACCTGCCCGGAACTGTGGGCGGACATGCCGAAGCTGCTGACCGAGGCCATGCGGTCGAGTTCATCCTCCCATGGCCACCAACCATCAACACCTACTGGCGGACATGGCAAGGCCAAACCCTCCTGAGCAAGAAGGGCCGCGAGTACCGAGGCGCAGTTGCCCGGGCTGTGCAGAACCTGTCGCTGGGTGACGCCTACGAAAAGCCGCTGGCCGTGCACATCGAGGCGTGGATGCCAGACAAGCGCGTGCGGGATCTGGACAACCTGCTCAAGGCCCCGCTGGACGCACTGACGCGGGCGGGCTTTTGGGTGGATGACAGCCAGATTGCCGACCTGCGCATCACCAGAGCGCCGCTGCTGGGCGGGATGCTCAAGGTGAGGGTGATGGAGTTGGCCGCTATTGGCGTGATGGAGGCTGCATGAAGGACGGAAAGCTGCTAGACGCAGACCCAGTAACGCAGGACAGGCCTATGCCAGAGGGCGGGCCGATTGTGATTGAGCCGAGAACTTTCAACAAAGGAGCAACGATGACAACCAAGATTGACGAACTCGTTAACCGCTTTCTGACGTGGCCCGTGCCAGCCGACGTGTATCCCGACGGCACGCCCGGACAACCCGGACGGACAGGCACAAACCTGCTAACCGCTGCGCAGGCCAAAGAAATGCTGACGCATGTGCTGGGTGACGTGTTGGCCGAGGCCGTGAAGTCAGAACGACGCGCCATCATGTTTGGCGATTGCGTTCAAGGGCAAGTGCTTGCGATGCGAGCGGCAGTCGTTGAGTCAATCAACAACAGCCCGGCGGATGGCATGCGGTGGATTTTCAATACCTTGGAAGGCCCAGGACACCTGCCGACGGACGATGAAGTCGCGCTGGGTGCGCAGGTCTTATTCGACAAGGAAACAGCCGAGCACGAAGCATTCAGGGCCGCGCATCCAGCGCCGACGGCATGAACCGCATCCGAGACTTTTTCAAGAGGTGGCTGGGATGACCACCCAAGCCACCACAGAGCGCCACCACCATGGGCGGTATTCCGGGTACTGGATGGTGACTGACCCGCGAAGCCGCAGCTATTTGTGCGCAGTAGACGACTTCGGCAACCTTGTGGAGGTGCGGCTGTGAAGCAAGTCTTCATCCTCGCCCACCACGAAGCCCGCCGCCGCGCCATGCAGGCCGTTGCGGATGCCCCGGACGGATTCAGCGTGACCGTGGCAGAGCCGAAAAAGAAGCGCGAGCAAGAAGAAAAGTACCACGCAATGATCGGTGAGATCGCAGCGCATTGCCTGCACCACGGACGCAAGCTGAACCCGGAATCCTGGAAGCGGCTGCTGGTGGAGGCGATGGTTTACATCCTGCGAGACGAGGCAAGGGCACAAGGTGAGCCGGACCCATTCCCTCAAGAAGCGAAATTGCTGCCAAGCCTTGACGGAATGCGCATTGTTCAGGTTGAAGTGCTGACGCGCAATTTCACCGTTTCCCAAGGCTCCAAGTTCATCGACTACCTGTACGCATTCGGCGCAGAGCGTGGCGTGCAGTTTCGGGAGGCTGTCGCGGCATGAGCCCATACCAAAACGTGAAGCGGCCGCACGATTTCGGCCGCATTGAGTGAAGGACTGACATGCCGCAGTTTCGTAAAAAGCCCGTTGTGATCGAGGCATTCCAGATGACCAAGGAACGCCGCATGGACAACATCGAGTGGCCGGAGTGGCTGAATCGGGCGTGGAACAAACACGAGAGCGAGCCGGGGGCGGTGTTCCGTCAAAACATGGACGCACCGCTGCCTGATCTGCTGTGCATTCAGACGCTGGAAGGCACACATCTGGTGCAATGGGGCGACTGGATTATCCGAGGCGTCCAGGGCGAGTTGTACCCATGCAAGCCGGACATTTTCGAGGCCACATACGAAGCGGTCTGACGAGACATGACCCTCGCCTTCCCCAAACACCAGTACATCCGCAGCAAGGCCCTGCTGGAAGCCTGCCGGGAACTGCCTTGCCAGCACAGCGGAGTGCAGGACGGCACCGTATGCGCCGCCCACTCGAACTGGGCGGCGCACGGCAAAGGCAAGGGCATCAAGGCCGATGACAACCGCGTGGCTGCACTGAGCGCCCGGGTGCACGCCATGCTGGACCAGGGGAGCGACCTGACCAGAGCCGAGCGTCAGGCGCTGTGGTGGGACGCCCATGTGAAGACCGTCAAGGAACTACTGCGCCGTGGTCTGTGGCCAGCAAATGTGCCGGTTCCTGATATTCGGAGGTTTGACGCTTGAAGACGATAGACGAAATCAAAGGCCGCTGCCGGATTGACGAGTTCACCGGCTGCTGGAACTGGGCGGGCGCGATGGTCGGTGGCAAGTCACCACGCATCTGGCAGACCGAGGACGGCAAAGACAAGTCCATGCCCGGACGCCGCGCCGCGTGGCTGGCGCTGGGCAGGGAATTGCCGTCCGGCTGGCGGGTCTATGGCACCTGTGACAGCCTGGTCTGTGTCAACCCGGCGCACATGAAGGCTGGGCTGACGGCTGAATTCGGAGCCCACACCCGGGCGAGCGGCAAGCAGAAGGGCAACATCAACCGGATCAAGGCCAACCGCCTGACTGGCAGGAAACGGGCTGCACTGCCGGCCGAGACGGTTGCTGAGGTCATTTCCAGCAACGAAACCGGCGTGGCACTGGCCGCGAGGCTCGGTGTTGCCCCGGCAACTATCAGCGGGTATCGACGCCACGGACTGCCGTGCTATGAGCCGGTGGGCGGGCTGTTTCACTTTCCCAGCAGGCAGGAGGCATCCACATGATCGCAGCGGCAAGCGCAACCCGCGCCGTCGTCGTCGTCTCGCGCGGCGACCGGCCAGACTGGTGGAAGATCACCGACGACCTGCGCAAGGCAGGCGTGACCATCGAGCAGCAGGCGCAGATTGTTGGCGTCAGCAAAGCCGCAGTGCTGGGCTGGCGCAACCTGGACGCCGAGCCCAGCTACACGGCAGGCCACAGGATGCTTGCACTGTGGGCAGAGCGGGTGATGCCAGCCCCGCCAATGCGTGCGGCAGACGGTCGCCACGCCTGAACACTGGTCGGGATTCCGACCGACACCCAGCCAGATACTGGCGGCGTTCCCACCACAGGAGGCCGTCGCATGGCAACAAAACGTGCAGTTCGCACCCCCGGAGACACCCAGCCAGATACTGGCGGCGATGCTGCCGCAGTGGTTGTGCCCGTGGATGCAGCGCGCGATTCCCTGCCCGACGAGTCCGAAGTGGACCCCTACAGCATCCGCAAGGCTGTGTTGACGAAGCAAGGCTGGGTTTGCCCCGCCGACATTCCGACACCGCCCGCAAAGGAGTAAGCCATGTGCACCGGGCTTGAGTTGCTTGCTGGCGCGTCGGCTGTGGCCGGGGTTGCCGCCCTGACCAAGAAGGGCCCGGACCCTGCCGCTGAACGCGCCTCTGCCGAGCGCAAGGCGACCGAGCAATCCAACGCCGCCGCAGCCTCCCGCAAGAAAGCCGTTCGCGGTTCGTCCCTGCTGTCCACTGGTGCGCAGGCCCCGATGGCTGGCGGCGTGACGTCTGTCTTGGCGCAGGGCAAGCCCACCACGGGCGGCTGACGCATGAGCGAAGCTGACAAGCACGTAAAGCGCCTCGGCCAGTTGAAGGGCGCGCGAGCCGTGCATGAGGATGTGTGGCGGCGATGCTTCGACATGGCGTTTCCTCTGCTGGGTGACGGCTTCGCAGGCCAGCGCACCACGGCCGACGAGGCCCGCGCAAAGCTGGCCGACCGCCGCGACAGCACCGCCACGGACAGCGGCGAAGTGTTGGCAGCAAACATCGTCGGCGGGCTAACCCCGTCGTCGTCCCTGTGGTTCGGACTGGACGCCGGGCAGGAGTCCGAAGATGAGCGCGCCTGGCTGGACAACGCATCCCGCGTGGTGTGGGAGAACATCCACGCCAGCAACTACAACGCAGCCGCCTTTGAATGCTCCCTGTACATCGTGGCCGCTGGCTGGTTCGTGAAGTACATCGAGGAAGCCGAGGGCGGGGGATACGACTTTGAGTCATGGCCTATCGGCCAGTGCTACACCACCAGCACCCGCCGTGATGGCGTGGTCGATACGATCTTCCGCACCTACAGCCGCAGCGTTGCGCAGTGCGCCGCCACGTATGGCGAGAACAACCTGAGCCCGCGCACGGCCAAGCTGTTCGCCGAAAACAAGCTGGATGCGCAGGTAGAACTGCTGCATGTCATCGAGCCGCGCGCCATCCACGCAGTCAATGCAGTGACGGCCAAGGCCCTGCCGTTCAAGTCCTGCACCTACGAAGTCCAGGACAAGCACCTGCTGCGCGAGAGCGGCTATCACGAATTCCCCTGTGTGGTGCCGCGCTGGAATGTCATCCCCGGCACCAGCTACGCCGTTGGCCCGATGTTCAAGGCGCTGCCCGACATTGAGCAGTTGAATCGGCTGGTGGCGATGGAAGACATGGCCGCAGAGCTTGCCGTCGCAGGCATGTGGATCGCCGAGGATGACGGCGTGCTGAACCCGCGCGCCGTCAAAGTTGGCCCGCGCAGAATCATTGTTGCCAACAGCGTGGACAGCATGAAGCCGCTTATGACCGGCGCGGACTTCAATGTGAGCTTCACCAAGAAGGCCGAACTGCAGATGCAGATCCGCCGCGCCTTGATGGCCGACCAGATGCAGCCCTTGGGCAACGCAGCCGACCGACCCGACATGACGCTGGGCGAGGTTCACGCCCGCATGGCGCTGACCCGTCAAGTGCTGGGCCCCATGTACGGCCGGCTGGAATCCGAATGGCTGCAGCGCCTCATTGAACGCTGCTTCGGCCTGGCCCTGCGTGCCGGGGCATTGGGTCAGCCGCCCGAGTCCCTGATGGGCCGGGATTTCACCATCCGCTACTTGTCGCCCATGGCCCGCAGCCAGAAACTGGAGGATGTGAGCGGGATGCAGGCGCATGAGGCCGATCTGATGGTGCAGGCCCAGCAGAAGCCCGAGATTCTGGACACCTACGCATGGGACGAGGCCCAGCGGTACAAGGCCGAACTGCGCGGAGTTCCTTCGCGGTTCATTGTGCCCAAGAAAGACACCGACGCCATCCGTGACGCACGCGCTGAGCAGATGGCACAGGCCCAGCAAGCCGAGCAGGCAGCCATGACCCAGCAGACCCTGACCGGTGCAGCGGCTCAGAGGATGGCCGCCGTTGCATGAGTCAGGAAATCAGCCCGTCAGATCTGGAGCAGGCGTATCACGACTGCTTTGAAAAATCCAAGTCCGGGCAGATCGTGCTGGCCCATCTTGTGAGCAAGTTCGGGCGTGCCCGCGTGCACACCGATGGCGGGATTGATGCCGTCCTGAAAACCTACACGGCCAACGCCCAGCGCTCGGTCGTTGACCACATCCTTGTCCAGATCAACCGCGCCAATGGCGTACAGGAGCCCGACGATGCTGCGTAAATACCCCCTGATGGATGGAACCCCCGGCGCTGCTGGTGGTGGCGAACCCGCTGCACCGCCTGCTGGCGACACCGCATCACAAACAGCCGCGGCTACTGCTGCCGCCGCGGCGACCGCACCAGCCGCGGGCTCAATTCTGGCCGGTGGTGCCGACGACAAGCCCCTGGCCGAGCGTGTGCCAGAAAAGTTCCGCGTTGCCAAGGAGGGCGGCGAATTCGACCCCGAGGCCACGCTGGGCAAGATGCTGGGCAGCTACACCGAACTGGAGAAGCGCCTGAGCTCGGGCAAGCGCGGCGAGGCCCCGGCCAGCCCCGAGGAATACAAGCTGGACTTTGAGCCGCCCGTGATCGAGCAACTCAAGTCCGATGAGAAGTTCCAGGGCTTTCTCAAGCGCGCCCACGGCAAGGGATTCACGAACGAGGATATTCAGTTCGTGGTGGGCGAGTACATCCAGACCGCCGGGCAGGGCAGCATGACAGCAGAGAAGGCCCAAGCTGAACTGCAAGCCGTGTGGAAGGACGAGAACGCCTACAAAGGCGGGCTGCAGGCTGCGTACAAGGGATCGCTGGCGCTGGCGCAGAAAGCCGGGCTGACCATCATCGACGGGCCAAACGGCGTGCGCCTGGTCAAAGAGTTCGAGGAAACCGGCCTGAGCAACAACCCGGCATTTATCCGGGCCGTGGCCGCGCTGGCCCCTGAGATGAAGGAAGACAGCCCGCCGCCCGCGCACCAGATTGGCGAAGCTGAGGCTGCAGACCTTCGGAGCATGCGCACCGAACTGCGCAACATGGACGAGAAGAACCCGGCCTATGCCGCCCTGCGCGCCAAGGTGGATGCGGCCTATAAAAAGCTGTACGGCACCGAGCCCGTGCGCTGATCACGCGGTCGGGATTCTGACCGCACAAATCAACATCATTGCCTCATTGGCCCGAGCGTGGCGGCTCGGAGAACCAGGAAGCCAGCGGGCAGACATGCGCCGAGTCTGCAAGCGAACCCGAGGCCCGGCAGTGATGCGGACAACCTCAAGCGTGGCGAGTTCTAACCACACATGAGGACAGTATGAACAACACCATCACCTCTGCATATGTGCAGCAGTTCCACGATTCGTTCGTGGATGCCGCGCAGCAGGAAGAAAGCCGCCTGGTCGCCACGATCACCAATCGTGGGGGCGTCACGGGCACCAGCTTCACCGCGAACGACATGGGCACCATCGAGGTTTCCCAAGTCACCAACCGCTACGGCGACACCGAATGGACCATCCCGGATGCGGGCGTGCGTCAGGCCCTGATGGCCGACTACGACGTCGCCATTCCGATTGACAAGTTCGATCTGCCCAAGCTGCTGGCCAACCCGCAAGGTCAGTACCTCAAGCACGCCATGGCAGGCATGCACCGCAAGGAAGATGCGGTGGTGTTCTCTGCGCTGCTGGGTTCCGCCCTGCGCAAGACCAGCGACACCGGCAGCTATTCCGGCGTCACCCTGGCGAGCTACGCCAGCGGCCAGCAGGTCATCGCAGCCGGTGGCACTGCCTTCACGAAGGCGAAGATCATCCAGGCCCGCAAGCTGTTCCGCAAAAACGAGTCCGACTCGCACAACAGCGAGGAACTGTTCATTGCGTACAACAGCGAGATGCTGGACGACGTGCTGTCCGACACCACGCTGACCAGCGCCGACTACATGGCCGTGAAGATGCTCCAGGAAGGCGATGTGTCGCGCAAGTGGTGCGGCTTCAACTGGGTGCCTTACGAGGCCATCACCGCCAGCGGCGGCACCGCCACCACCGCAGCCTGGACGCGCAGCTCGCTGCACTTTGGCTACGGAATGGAAATCACCACCGACATCGGGCCGCGCCGTGACAAGCGCAACCTGACGCAGATTTACGTCGCCATGTCCCTCGGGGCTGTGCGCGTGAACGAGCAGAAGGTGGTTTCGATCAGCTTCACGTACTGAGCAGGAGAACACCATGGCAGAAGTCAAATCCACCGAAACCACGGCTGTTGCCGCTGGCACCAAACTGCTCCCGTACCAGGACGGCGGCCGCCTGCGCACCTTCTACGCTGGCTACACCAACGGCGCAAGCACGCTGGCCACCAACGACACGATCTACCTGGGCGACCTGCCCAAGGGCGCGCGTATCTGCAAGGACTGGCTGGTGAATTGTGCGGCCGGCACCGCTTCCAGCACCCTGGACATTGGCATCCGAAGCAAGGCCACAGGCACGGCGATTGACGCGGACGGCATTGCCGCATCGGTCAACACCGCCGCCGCTGGCTACAAGGACGCCAACACCGGTGCCCTGCTGGCTGCGGGTGTTGCCGCCTACGTGACCACGGAAGTTGTCGAGGTGTACGCCACCGTGACCGGCGCAGTGTTCGCCGCGAACCAGGCGATCACCATCGAAGGCAGCTACGTCCAGGACTGATCGGTATCGGCCTTTTCTCCTTGGTTGGGGTTGAGCTTGGGCCGGGCAGGAATGTCCGGCCCTTTTTACAGGTGAAGCAACATGGCAAGCTCGGTATCCATCTGCTCCAATGCCCTGATCGCGCTGGGCGCGAATCCGATCAGTTCACTGGACACCAGCGGGACGGATGGACTGGACCGGGTGCGCATTGCCGCCAACCTGTACCCCACGGTCAAAGCCGCCATCCTGCGCAGCCACCCCTGGAACTGCGCCACCAAGCGTGTGCAACTCGCGCCGCTGACGGAAGCCCCGGCGTTCGGCTACGCCTACCAATTCACCTTGCCCGGTGACAGCCTGCGGGTCCTGTCCATCGGAGACGAGGGCCAGGTGGGCGACTATGCCATCGAGAACAACCGCCTTTTGTGCGATGAGAACTCGGTGGATCTGCGCTACGTGGCAGACATTGAGGAATCCGAGTTCGACTCGCAACTGGTCGATGTCATGGAAGCCGCGATGGCTGCGCGCATGGCCTACCCGATCACATCCAGCGCGTCCATGGTGCAGGCCACCGAAACGCGCCTGGAACTGCTGATGCGCAAGGCACGGGCATCCAACGGGCAGGAAGATACCACGGAGACGCTTGGAGAAGACGGGTTCGGCATGGCCCGTCGCGGCGGGTACTGGTCACGTTCGGGGCGCTGATGGCTCGCGTCACCTACCTGCAAACCAACTTCACAGCGGGCGAACTGTCGCCGCGCATGTACGGGCGCGGGGATGTGAGCCGCTACGCCAGCGGCGTCAAGTCCATGTTCAACTGCTACCCGGTCGTCCAGGGCGGGGCGATCCGCCGGCCGTGCACGCGGTACATGGGCGAGGTCGAGGACAGCGCCAACATCACGCGGCTGATCCCGTTCGTGTACAGCGAGGAAATCTCCTATGTGCTCGAGTTCGGCGACCAGGTGATGCGCGTCTGGACCGTTGACGGTCAGGTAGAGGTCACCGGAACCCCGTACCAGATCACCACGCCGTACACATCCGCGCAGCTTGCGGATCTGGACTTCACGCAGAACGGCGCAACCATGGTGCTGTTCCACCCTGACGTTGCGCCGTATCGGCTGGACAGGTTCGCGGACGACAGTTGGACCATAGGTGCAATCAGCTTTGTGCGCCAGCCCTTTGACGAAGTGGGGTTCGCTGCGGCCACAACTGGCACCCTGTCTCTCGCCACCGTCGGCACCGGGCGCACGCTGACCGCCGGGGCTGCAACCTTTCTCGCTGCTGACGTTGGCCGCCGTGTTCAGGCTGGCGCAGGGATGGCCACGATCACCGGATACACCAGCACAACTGTGGTGACTGTCAGCATCACGCAAGCCTTCGCCAGCACTTCGCTGACCTCGGGCAACTGGTCAGTTCTGGATACGCCCATGGCGACCTGCACGCCGTCGGCTGCAACGCCGGTTGGCGCGACGATCAACCTTACCTTGTCGGCGGCTGGCTGGCGCAACACCGATGACATTGGCAAGCTGGTGCGCATCAATTCCGGCCTGTGCCTGATTACCGGGTTCACCAGCACCACAGTGGTAAGCGCCACGATCCTTACGGTTCTTTCATCCACGGCGGCGGCGATTGCCGATTCCTGGTCGCTGAACGGCAACGCGTGGAGCGCGACTCGCGGATACCCGAGAACGGGCACGTTCTACGAACAGCGGCTGATTTGCGCCAGCACGGAGGCCGACCCGATGGCTGTCTGGGGCTCGCGCAGCGGCATCCCTTTTGACTTCACCATCGGCACGGCTGACGACGACGCTTTCAAGTTCACGCTGTCGTCCGACCAAATGAGCCCCATCCAGTACGTGAGCGCCATGCGTGCCTTGCTGGCACTGACCTATGGCGGCGAGTACACGATCCAGGGCGGTATCGAAAAGCCCGTGACGCCCACCAATGTGCAGGTCCGTCAACGCACCAACCACGGCACGGCGTTGATCCGGCCGGTGCGCATCGGGCGCGAGGAACTGTTCGTGCAGCGCGGTGGCGTCAAGGTCATGGCCCTGTCATACAGCGTGTCGAACGACGATTACGTCAGCGAGAACCTGACCACACTCGCCAACCACATCACCGAGTCCGGCGTGGTTGATATGTGCTGGCAGCAGGACCCCGACCGCCTGCTGTGGGTGGCACTGGGTGATGGAACTCTGGCAACCCTGACGCTTGAGCGCAACCAAGAAGTGATCGGCTGGGCGCGCCATGAGCTTGACGGCGGCGTGGTGGAGTCGCTGGCCAGCATCCCCGGCGCGTCTGAGGATGTGGTGTTCGCCGTGGTGGCCCGCACGATCAACGGCGCTGCCGTGCGCTACGTCGAGAAGTTCGACCCGGCCCTGTTTGTGGACTGCGCCATCACCGGCACCAGCGGCCCAGGCGCTGCCACCTGGACCGGGCTGGATCACCTTGAAGGCGAAACGGTGCGCGTCAACGCTGACGGCGTGGACTACGGGCCGGCCACTGTGACCGGTGGCGAGGTTGTGCTGACGCGCACGGCCAACACGGTGCAGATCGGCCTTGCAGTTGCTGGAGAGATTGAACTGTTGGACCCGGAAATGCAGACCGGATTCGGGCAGACCAGCGGAAACAACATGCGCACCAGCGAGGTGACCATTCGCCTGCTTGAGACTTCGCAGTGCAAGGTCAACGGGCAGGAACTGCCGTTCCGCAAGTTCGGTTCAGAACTGCTGGACCAGGCCATGCCTTCTTTCACTGGCGTGAAGCGCGTCGAGAACTTGGGCTGGGACAAGGGCAGCAGCGAGCTTACTGTGACCTACCAAGCTCCCATGGCGTGGCATGTCCTGAGCATCACCCGCAAGCTGACGGTGAACGACTGATGATCCGCGAAGCCACATTCAATGACATCCCGGTTCTGGTGGAGCTTGGCGGGAAGATGCACGCCGAGAGCCCCTATTGGTCGCGCTGGAAGTTCAGCCCGCAGCGGCTGGAAGCCACCTTGCGAATGGCCATCGAGGCTGACCACGGCATGTGCGCGGTGGCCGAGGATGACGGCCAGATTGTGGGCGGCGTGGCTGCTGTGGCGATGCCGCACTGGTCCTGTGAAATGCTGCAAGCCTGCGACCTGGCCCTGTTCATCGACCCGCTGCACCGTGGCGGGCTTTCCGCCGTCCGGCTGGTCAAGGCATATCTGCACTGGTGTGACCACATCGGCGCAGTTCCCGTGATGGGCGTCACCACCGGAGTTGACATGCACCGCACGGAACGCCTGTTTGGCGCGCTCGGTGCCCAGCAGACCGGCTCAATCTGGACATGGAGGATTTGATATGTGCATCAGTGCTGGCCTTCTACTTGCTGGCAGTTCCCTGCTGCAGGGCGTTGGTGCGTATCGCGCCGGGAGCCAACAGGCAGACGCCGAACTGGACGCAGGCCGCGCGGAGGCCGGGAAGATCCGCAAGGCTGGCCAACGTCAGACCGGCGAGGCTCGGGCACAGTTGGGCGCATCTGGTGTGCTGCTGGACACTGGCACGGCCGGGCTGGTCACGGACGAAATCATGGCCGAGGCTGAGTCTGACGCCGCCAACACCGAATTGGCGGCAGCGCGCAGGGCCCGGGCAGCAAAGACGGCGGGCAAGGCTGCGCTGGTGGGTGGCCTGCTGAGTGCTGGGGCTGCGGTGGCCAGCGGCTGGAAAGGCCAGGGCGGGCCGACCCGCACCAATGACATGGGCGTGGTGGCCAAGATGACCGGGGCTGGCAAAGACCCGTTCGGCTGGTGGCTCAAGCACGGCGTGGGGGCTGACTGACATGCGCATCAACACCGGCAATTTCGGCAACGTGGTGGCTGGCCCCGAGCGGGCGGTCAATGTCGGCGCTCCGATTGGCGAGGGCGTGCGCGACATTGGCGCAGTCCTTCGCCGTCAGGAACTGGAAGCCGAAGCCGAGGCCAAGCGCGCGCAGGAGCAGGCCATGGCCGAGGCTCGGGCAAACCGCCGGGCTGCCGACCAGGCCCAGGCCACGGCCAAGATCAACCTTGCCGCCGACCGCTTGCGCGATGTGGCGATTGAACTGGACGACGGCGTGCAGACCGGCAGCATCGGAAAGGACGCCGTGCACACCGAATGGGAGGCCCGCAGCAAGAAGGTGCTGGACGAGGCCATGGCCGACATGCCGGACAGCTTCAAGCCTCTGGCGGCACCGGCCCTTGATTCCCGTCGCCAGATGATGCGGTCCGATGTGGACAAGATTGTGCGCAAGCGCGACCAGTCCGACACCCTGAGCGGCATCAACCAGACCTTGGAGCATGCCCAGCGCCTGTACCAGACCGACCCGGCCACCGCCCAAAAGCTGGCCACCGACACCCTGACGCAGTTGGGCCCGTTCGCCGGACTCGCCCCGGACAAGATCAGCGGCACGCTGCAGCGTTGGAAGGAAAACGCCCAGTACGTGCGCGGGCTGGAAGCCGTCAACGCAGGCCGGAACGACCGCGCCGCGCTGGACAAGGCCGACGCCTTGATCGCCGGACTGCCCGACCTTGACCCCAAGCAGCGCGCCGAACTGACCGACCGTGTGGCAAGCCGCCGGCTGATCCTTGACCAGAAAGCCGAAATGCAGGCCCAGCGCGCGGCCCGCATGGAGGAAACCCGCCTGCGCCGCGCCGAGGCCACGTTCAACGCTTTCCAGGCGGTGGCTGACAAGGGCGTGGCGCTGGATCCTGCCTATGTGGACGAGACCATCCAGCGCACCGCAGGCACCCCATACGCCGAAGCCGTGCGCGGTGTGGCCCAGCAGATCAAGGATGTGGGAGGACTGGCCGCCCAGCCCGTGCCGGTGCAGCAGGCCACGCTGGATGCCATTGACCAGCAGATCGCCAAGAACGGCGCGAACCCGGCCATTCTGAAACGCCGGGAGCAGGTCGAAAAGGTGGTGCGCGCCAGCCAGCAGGACTATGACAAGGACGCTCTGCGCGCTGGACAAGAGCGCGGGCTGATAGAAGTCAAGCCGCTGCAGCTTGGCGGTGGACTCCCGGGCCTGATGCCGCAACTTGCCGAGCGTGTTGCACAGGCCGATGTGGTGCGCACCGCCCGGGGTGGCAAGCCGACAAGCCCGCTGCTGCCCGAAGAAGCCGCCGCCGTGGCGCAACTGGTGCGCGCGCTGCCTGCCACCGAGCGCGGCGAAATGGTGCAGCAGATGGCGACGACCGTTGGCAAAGAACAAGCCATTGCGCTGGCGGCACAGATCGACCAGCACGACCGGGCGCTGGGGCTTGCCATGCGGCTGGGTGCGCGCCGCACCACCGAGGGTCGATCCACTGCGGTGCTGCTGTTCAAGGGCGACCAGGCGCTCAAAGACAAAGCCGTGGCGAAGGACGACAAGGCGCTGACCGGGCCGCGCGCCCGGGCTGCTGAGTACCTTGGCGACGCCGCGCTGGGCTCCGTGCGTGAAGACGTACTGGATGCCGCCGTGATGCTGACCTACGGCATGCAGGCCGACGGGCAATCCATGGATGTGCCGCGCGCCGTGCGCCTGGCATTGGGTGGCAACGTGATCGACCATGCCGGACGCCGCACGGTGGTCCCGGCCGGGATGGACGCTGCAGCACTGGAAAAGCGCCTGCTGAATGTGACGCCGGCCGAGATCACCAGGCAGTCCCCGGGCGGCAAGGTCATGGCCGGTGGCGTAGCAATGCCTGCCGAGGAATTCGTCAAGACCCTGCCAGGCCAGCAGTTGATGCCAATCAGCCCGGGCAAGTTCGTCCCCCTTGTCGGAGGCCGCCCAGTGCTGAACGACAAGGGCCAGCCCATCGTGATCGGGGTTGATTGATGGACTTCGACAACACCGAACTGCTGCGCACCCTGTCGGCCCTGCCGCCAGCGCCTCCAAAGCCCGATGCTCTGAGCGTATGGGGTGCTGGGCGCGGGCTGGTCAAGGCTGTCCCGGCGCTGGCGTCTGATGTGGTGGCATTCGGCAGCGAGGCGGCGACCGCATCATGGCGCGGCCTGCAGCGGATGGCCACGGCTGACCGTGAAGAAATGCGCAAGATGGACCGGGCCGGGGCGCTGAAAGAGGAAGATTTCAGCAACGCCTATGCCGACACCGTGCGCGACCGCAGCAAGGAACTTTTCACGCCCGACCCGGTGACGGCGCACACCGCTGAACAGGTGGTGTTCTCTGCTTCCAAGGCCATCGGCAAGGTGGTGGGTTACAGCATGGTTGCAGGCCCTGCAGGCATTCCACTGGCTGCGGCCGACGAGGCGGCGTCAGTTTCGGACGACCTAAAGCGCAAGGGCGTGGACTTCGGCACCCGGTCAAAAGTTGGCGTGCTGTCCGGCATCGCACTGGCTGGCGGGGCTGCGCTGCCCATGTACGCGGGCACAGTCAAGGGAACGGTGGCGCTGTATCTGGCGGGCGGGCCGGGGGGATTTGTCGCCCAGCAGGAGGCCACGCGCTCAATCCTGGAATCGGCCAACTATCACGAAATCGCCAAGAGTTACGACCCGCTGGACCCGGTTGGGCTGACGATCAGCGCCCTGATCCCCCTGCCGTTTGCCGGGTATGGCATCGCCAGAGCCCGGGCCGGAAGGTCAAAACCAGCGCCAGCCCCCGTAAAAACTGCGCCGGATGCTATGAAAACAGTAGCAACACCGGAGCAGGTTGACGCTGCCATGGCGCACAACCTGACCTTGCTGCGGGATGCCCATGACGGCGTGACGGCCAGCGGGGAACTGCCGACGGCGCGGGCACCCGAGGCATTCCCGACCAGCCTGCTCAACACCGACGGGCTGCCCAATCGCGGGCGCGAGCTTGTGCAGGGCAGGGCGGAAACGTTGGCGGCGAGCCTGCGGGAATCCGGGTTTGAGGTCACGGTGGACCACAGCGGCAGCGCGGCCGGCCCGTCGAGCTACCTGCGCATTGTGGACCCGGAAACCGGCCGATTCCTGCAACAGCAGGTGCGAATTTCTGGCCACTCCAAAGGCCAGAAGGAATCGCAAGCCGTGTGGAACGTGGCGACGGATGAGGAATTCACCGCCGTGCTGCGAGCCGCCGAGGACATGCGCAGCCAAGGCCCATCGGCTGGCATGCTGGAAATTCAGGCCAAGGAAGCCGAGGCGGCGCAGAAACTGCTTGAGCGCGCCCAGCGCAGGCGGGCCGAAGGGCTGAAACTGACCAAGCAGGAGCGCGCCGCACTGGACGCGCAAACCCCGCAAACCGCCAGCGATTTGACAGCCCAGCGCGCGTTCGGCCAGCAGTGGCAGGAGATCGCCCAGGCTGCGGGCAAAAACGACCTGTTGCGCAACATCATCGACGGCCTGCGCCAGTCGGCCCCGGACATGGCCCGCCTGCAGGAACTGATGACAGCCGGGGCCCGCCAGCCGATGGACTTCGGCGGCAACATTATCCGCGCGGTGAAGGAACTGGACGGCCTGGCCGCGCGCGGTGGGACGCTTGAGGAATTCATTGCCAAGGGCGAAATGCAGGGCGCGCGCATGACGCCCGAGGTTCAAAACCTGCTGATCGGCCTGAGCGAGAACGCCAGCAACCCCGCCCGCGTGGCCGAACTGGTGCGCCGCATGGTGGCATCCGTGGACAACTTGGGCGACCCGCGCAAGGGTGGATTCATGCAGGACGGGCCCAGCGCCGCAGACCTGACCGCCGACGCCGTGGAGCGCATGCGCGCCCTGACCGACAAGGATCTGGCAGGAATCGAGGCCAAGCCCAAAGCGCACACCGACGCGCTGATGGACAGCGTATCCACGCGGGTCGCTGACGTTGAGGCGACCGCGCCCGACATGGTGTTGCGCCAGAACGAAGACGGCACACCCGTGACCGTGGCGCAGGAACTGGAGCGCATTCGCCGCGAGGCGATAGAGGGGACTGACAGCGAACTCGGGGCGGCAGACGCTGATCTGGTGGCGGTGGCCGCGAACTGTGCACTACTTCAAGGAGCTTGACCAATGGCACTGAAACTTTCAACGACCGTGCGAAACGCACAGCTTGACGCGCTGGAAACAGCCATCGGGACAGCCCCCATCCTGCGGGTTTACAACGGCACGGCACCAGCCAGCGCAGGCACGGCATTGTCCGGCAATACGCTGCTGGCCGAGGGCACGTTGCCAAGCGACTGGCTTTCGGCGGCTGCAAGCGGGGCGAAGTCCAAGGCTGGCACCTGGACGCTGACCGGCCAGTCTGGAGCTGGCTCGGGCACGGCTGGCACGTTCTATCGGATCTACGCCAGCGACGGCACCACCTGCCATGTGCAGGGAACTTTCGGGGCTGGTGCCGACATGGTGCCGGACAACAACAACATTGCCGACACGCAGACGGTGACGATCTCCACGTACACCATCACGCGCGGCAACGCTTGAGGGGCGCACATGAAAACACCAGAAGTCGGCACCATCGTTCGCGTCCTGCCGCCGTTCGCAATCTCATTCCCCGGGGAACACGCGGTAAACGAGCCGCCCGCGCTGGAGGAAGGCGCAGACCCGCACCCGCCCGGGCTTGTGTGGTTGAGCGGCGTCCCTGGCGCCTGGTCTGTTGAACATCTGGAGGTCGTCCATGGCGCTTGATACCGTTGACAAAGTGGTCGCGGCGCTGGCCGAGGCCGGGATGATCCCCATTTTCCAGCCGTCGGTTACGACTGTGGCCGGACGACTGACGAACCTGCAAAAGGCTGGCACCGGTGGCTGGGGCCTGATGGGCACGCCTGCCGCAATCGGCTCAGGCGGCACCTTGCACGTTGACAGCGACAACGGATTCCCGGCGTTCAGCAACCCGACCGGCGGCGAACTGACATACCTCGGGTTGGCCGCGCCGTCTGTTCAAGTTGTCGGCACGCTGCTGGTCTATGACCGCGTGTGGTCCTGCTCTGGAATGTCTGGCACTGTCACCACTGCGCAGACAATCACCAGCTTCCCCACGCTCACGCGCCCGGACGCCGACGGCACCGGCCTACAGATGTTCGCCGAGATCTATACGCAGATCGGGACGACCGGGACGACCATCACGGCCAGCTACACGAACAGCGCCAACACCAGCGGCAGGACGACGGTTGCACAGAACATCGGAGCCACCGCGCTGCGCGAGGTTCAGCGCATGATCCCGATGCCGCTGCAGGCCGGGGACACTGGCGTGAAGTCCATAGCCTCCGCGACCTTGGCGGGAACGACCGGCACGGCTGGCGACTTCGGCCTTACGCTGGGCAAGTTGATTGCCGTCCTGCCGTGCACGGTGGCCGGCGCAAATCCTCCTTTTGACTGGAGCCAGTTGGGCCTGCCGCCCGTGTCTGACGACGCCGCCCTGAACTTCATCTTGCAAGCCAGCAGCACCACCAGCGGCTTGATCTATGGCGGCTTCAAACTGGTGCAGGGCTGACCCATGGCGATCACCACCCGCGCAGGACTGGCGGCGGCGCGGAAAGACCCGTGGCCGTTTTTTCTGTCGGCCAACTCAACTGGTCTGGAATTCCTGTTCTTCCCGCCCAGCAACTCGGGCAACCTGCAGCCGTGGAATCGGCTGTGGTCGAACCCGGCGACGTTCGGCTCTGGCGGGTCGCTGCTGACCAAAGCATCGGCTGGCATGCTGCCGTTCGCTTCCCCGGTCGGCGGTGAGAAGTGCTACCTTGCCCGCCAGCAATACCACGTTGACGGGACCGCATCAACCGGCTATGGCGTGCGCGCCTTGTGGTACGACCTGGTTTGGGGATGCTCTGGATTTGACGGGACCGTCACCACCCCGCAGAACGTAGTCGGGTTCCCGGCACTGAGCCGGCCGGACGCCAACGGGACCAGTCTGGACCTCATCCTGGTCAACCTGTCAAGCGGTGGTGCCACGCTGGTAAACGCCACGATCAGCTACACAAACGAGAGCGGCACGGCTGGGCGGACCGCCGTCACCGAAGTGACCAAGCGGTTCGATTACCTTGGCCTGACGCACATCGTCGCAAAGCAGAGCGGCGACAGGGGCGTCCAGTCCGTGCAGTCTCTGACGTTCAGCGCGACAACCGGAAGCGCCGGGAATGTCGGCCTGTTCCTCGGGAAGTTGGTTGGCGTGGCTGAGGCTCCGCTGAAATACTACGACCCGGTGGATCTGGACTATGCCCGCGCCGGGATGACCGAGATTCACGAAGACGCCGCGCTTATGCCGATTGTGGCTGGCGCAACTGCTGGGCGCGCCATGCGTGGCGTCATGAGTCTTGCCTATGGCTAGTGCATACCGCAGCCTTGGGTTCCGGGGAGGCATCCCCACTGCGCTGCTGGACGGCACCAGCGACGCCAGCACGGCTGCGCGCACATGGTTCTTCGGCTCGCAGGGTGATATCACCTGCACGCACGAAGTCACAGACGAAAGCGACACCGGGGCAAGCACGGCAGCGGTACTGATCGCCTGCGCCCATGACGTTGCCGACGAAGACGACACCGTAGCGTCAACGTGCGAGGTTGAGCAGCCCGAAGTCGAGCAGGAAGTCATCTACCACACGCACCGCCGTGTGCCGCGTGAATGGCTGATCGACTCGCCGACATGGCCGGTCATTGTCAAGGCGAACGTCAGGGACGACGACGACACCGCCACTGGCAAGGCAAAGACCGGCCCGCGCCGGATGTTTGTGCGCGCCGTGGCTCGGGATGCCGAAGACTTGGCAACGGGTCTGGCTGTGGTGCTGGTGCAGGCTATGGGCAACGTGGGCGACGGCGACGACATGGCAACCGGGACGATGCGCAAGGTGTGGGCATACCCCCAACTGGTGCGCACCGGGCGCACGGTTCACCACGCGCTCAGGCGGCGAACAGGGCGGACAACCACATGAACGAACTGATGACCAGTGCCACGCCGATCATTGCGCCGATGGTGTACACCCAGCTTTTCACGGTGTCCCATGCCCCGCGCAGTGTGCCTGTGACGCCCAGGCCGAACAGGCCGACTACGCCGCAGCAAATGAGGAAGAAAACCCCCACGATGAGGATCTGACGTATGGCCATGAAACCCGAGTGTATCGCCGCAGTGCGGCAAGCGGCAAGCGGCAGGCAGATCAGCGACGCCAAGCTGGCGGCCATTGAGGAACGCTTGAGCGCCACCATGCGTGAACTGGCCCGGCAGGACCGCCAGCGCTGGCAGGGCCTGACGCGCGACCAGAGGATGACCGAGGCGGCTGTAAAGGCTGCGGAGGACATTCAGGCCGAGGCGGCGCTGAAACAGTACCGCGCCAATCTGGACATTCTGCGCATGGCCGAGAGCGAGCGGCGCATTGCCGACCACATGGCGCTCAACAAGTTGACGCGCTCGCAAGGGCTGGTGCGTGACCTTGAGTTGACCGAGAACTATGCCGACGCCGTGCGCAATGAGGCAATCTCGGGCATGACAGACATGATCGACGCCGCGCAGAACCGCGACGGCACGGGCGTGCTGAGAAACCTCGGAATGCGTCTGTTCGACATGGACAATCCGCAAATGACCTTCGATGTGGTGCGCGAAGTGTTCCGCAACGCCGATGGTTTCACGGGGAACAAGGCCGCCCAGGCTGGCGCGCGGGCGTGGCTGGACACCATCGAGAAGTTGCGCCAGCGGTTCAATTCTGCCGGCGGCAACGTCGGAAAGCTGGGTTACGGCTACTTGTCGCAGGCGCATGACCGTGGCCGCGTGCTGGCCGCTGGACCAGACGCATGGGCACAAAAGGTGCTGCCGCTGCTGGACCGCGAGCAGTACGTCAACGCCGATGGGACCACGATGGACAACGCTGCAATGCTGGACATGCTGCGCGGCGCACACGCCACCATTGCGGAGAACGGCACCAACAAGACCGAGCCCGGGCAGTTCACCGGCTCCGCAAAGCGCGCCAACCGTGGCTCAGATCATCGGGTCCTGCACTTCCGCGACGGCGAGGCGTGGATGGACTACATGAGCGATTTCGGCAAGGGCAGTTTGTACGACGCCATGATCGGCCACATCAGCGGCATGACCCGCGACATTGCGCTGGTGGAGCGCACCGGCACCAACCCGGAACAGTGGTTCCGCGTGCAGAACGACAAGGCCATGCGTGCAGACAAGCCGCAGGGCGGGACCACCTTACAGGAGATCGGCGACAGCCGGTCATTTGCCAACACGCCGGAGGCTTACTGGAACCTGGTAAGCGGCAAGGCCGGGCGCCCGGAAAACACCCTGATTGCCCACGCAGGCCAGACGCTGCGCAACTGGCAGACCTCGGCCAAGCTGGGCGGCGCGGTGCTGTCGTCGGCAACCGACATGGCGACCATTGCGGCCACGCTCAAGTTCCACCGGCTGGATTATTTCGACATGCTGTCCAACCTCGGCAACCGGCTGAAACCCGGCAGCGAGGAGGTTGACTTCCTGCGCACCCATGCCGTGATCGCGGAGTCGTTGACAAGTTCCATGAACCGGTTCACGGGCGACTACATGACGCACACCTTGAGCGGGCGTGTGGCTGGCGCGGTGATGAAGGTGTCGCTGATGAACGCCTGGACGGACGGCCTGCGCGGAGCCTTTGCAGCCACGATGATGCAGGGCTACGCCAAGAAGGTTGGCACGGCGTGGAAAGACCTCGACCAGTGGGACCAGTACCTGATGCAGCGCAAGGGCATCACGGAAGAAGATTGGGGCGTCATCACCAGAGCCACGCCGACCGACCGCAACGGGCTCAAGTACCTGACGGCCGAGAGCATCCGGGCGACCGGCGACCCTGCGGCACAGCAGGCCGTGACCAAGTGGCTGGCCTATGTCAACGACGAATCACAGTTCGCCGTCATCAACCCGGACTTGGCGACCCGGGCGATTGTGACCGGGGGTGGCGCACCGGCCGGCACGTTCACTGGCGAGGCGTGGCGCTCGTTTGCGCAGTTCAAGAGCTTCCCCACCGCCATGATGACGCGGCACTGGAGACGGATCATCGAGACGCCGCAGGGGCTGGAAGGCGCACCGATGGGCTACGGAGCCCAGACCAGCGGCGGGGCATTGGTCAACCGCATGGCGGTGTTTGGCGCACTGACCACCACAAGCATGCTGCTTGGGGCATTGGTGCTGCAGAACAAGTCTCTGGCGCAGGGCAAGGACCCGTTCAACATGACCGAGGCGAAGTTCTGGCTGCGCGCGCTGGCGCAGGGTGGCGGCATGGGCTTCATGGGTGACTTGCTGTTGAAGGACCCGACCGAGCAACGCGCGAACACCGTAGAGCAGACCGTGGGCACGATGGCTGGCCCCGCCGCTGGTGCCGTGGCTGGCCTGATTGGCGACCTCGGGCTGGTCAACGCATGGGAGGCGGCCAAGGGCAAGGAAACCCACTTCGGTGCGGAATCACTGCGCTGGATCAACAGCAACTTGCCCGGTGCAAATCTCTGGTACACCCGCGCGATGTGGGAACACTGGATCTTGCACAACCTGCAGGAAGCGGTGAATCCAGGCTATCTTGGGCGGGTGACGGCACGGGCAATGAAGGATTGGGGGCAGCAGTATTGGTGGGAGCCGGGCGAAGCTGCACCACAGCGCGCGCCAGACATGGGAAAGGCGGTAGGGCAATGAGAGCAGATCAGATCGAGAACTTGCGCAACCTGGTCGAGAAGCTGGCCGATGTTGTGCTGGAAGAAGCCGACCCGGACCAGTGGCCCGGGGCTGGTCAGCCGTTGGCATCGGTTGACCAGCAGACACGGGGTGACCGGTACTGGTGCAAGAAGAACGCGGCGGCATCGTTCAGCCTGCTTGAGCGTTGCCAGTCCGTGGTGAATGACGCCGGTTCGGTTGGTGCCCAGCAGGACCGCAGCGAGGACTTGCAGCGCGACATTGAAAAAGCCGAGAAGGCTGCGGCAAAGGCGCTGGACGCTGCGATGAAGCGGGCGAAATCTGCTTCGCATGGCAAAACCTAAATCCAGTTTCCTCGCGTTCTTTCTCGCTTGGGCGACGTTCAAGGGCTGGGAGGTCCCGCCTTTGCATGTGCGCATGTGCCACTTTCTGGAGACGCGCGGGCGGGTGGCCTGCATGATGGTTTTCCGGGGGGCGGCAAAGTCCACGATTCTGGCCGTGTACAACGCATGGCGGTTCTGGGACGACCCGACCTATCGAATCCTGCACCAGGGCGACCAGGACCCGACCGCGTACAAGACCAGCCGCGACACCAAGTCGGTGTTGATGCGCCACCCGTGGACGCGGGACGCCATGGTCGATATTCGCGGGGATGTGAAATTCTGGTGGGTGCCGGGTGCGACCGACGAGCGCAACCCATCGATGCAGGCGGCGGGCATCATGAGCAACATCACTTCGAGCCGCGCGGACGAAGTGCAGAACGATGACGTAGAGGTGCCGCGCAACATAGCCACATCCGAGGCGCGCGAGAAGCTGCGCTATCGCCTCGGGGAACAAACCCACATCCTTGTGCCGGGCGGGCGGGAACTGTACATCGGGACGCCGCACACCCATGACAGCCTTTACAAGGAACTTCTTGAGAGCGGCGCTGATGCGCTGGTCATCCCCATGTTTGAGCAGGAATGCAGGTTTGAAGACACCGATTCGGCCAAGGTGTACCGCGTGCCGTTCAAGCCGGATGTGGTGTTTGCGGGAATCCACAAGTACACCCGCGTTCTGGTGGA
>ERZ724522.324-NODE-324-length-32386-cov-8.609941_pt1 | contig 32386 bp, 49 predicted proteins | sample MGYA00376055_ERZ724522 | MGnify/ENA primary metagenome ERZ724522 (study PRJEB28724, sample SAMN07190884) | wastewater metagenome | isolation source: effluent of sewage treatment plant in Hong Hong | place: Hong Kong | collected 2016-03-17 ...
TGGATCTGGAACTTTAACTAGATATGGCGATGAATCTGGATCTGGATATGGATCTGGATATGGATCTGGAACAATAGGCGGGGAGGGGCATGGGTGATGGAGCTTAAATTAAAAATTGAGAACGAAGAGTTGAAGGCGAGACTTAACTATTGTGCGCATTTTCATAGTGATCATGCGCAGCTCATAAGCGAAATCGAGAGGCTGAATCGGCTCAAGGATTCTTTAAGAGAAAAGCTCAAGGCTTACGAGAGGGAACTTTTACAGCTTAGACCAATTGCAAACGCAAGGGCTTTAACGATTAAGGCGTTTAGGTAGAAATTAAGATACTCGTGTTTTATGAGTAACGGCGTCGGCAACAGAAAACAAGAAGGCCCCGAAAGGGGCTAAGCTAGCTTAAGTGGTGTGTAGTTTGAGTACATAAACAAAAACCCTAGAGCACAAGTCTAGTTTCTGAAGACAATATTGCATAGAAATATCATAGTGATCACATTGTGATGCAGTGATTTGGCGTGTTCATGTGTAAGCATGAAACTGATTGATGCTATAAAAAGTTTTATAAATAGACTACTAAATAAAGACAAAACACAGAGCAATATACAAAAAACAAAAGAAGAACCAAAATCCAAAAGCAGTGCACCCACAGCTCCTTGGTTTGAGCTAGCTCATCACGAGCTAGGTGTAAGCGAAACTAAAAACCCCAAACGTGTCATTGAGTACTTGAAATCTACAACGCTCGAATCAAATCTTTGTGTTCCATCGACCCCATGGTGCTCAGCGTTTGTGTGCTGGTGTCTCGAGCAAGCTGGTGTCAATTCAACAAAACAAGCTTGGGCAAAATCTTATTTGAATTTTGGTTTCAAAACAGACCGACCGAATCCTGGTGACATCGTGGTTTTTTCTCGAGGCCGGGCAAGCGGGCACGTGGCATTTTTTGTGTCTAGTGGATTGTTTACCGTCACTGTTTTAGGCGGAAACCAGGGCGATCAAGTCTGCATCAAAGATTATCCAAAATTTAGAGTTTTGGCATACAGGACATTAATAAAATGAATATATTTTCACTGATCATTAATTTTTTAAAAGGAGAAAACAAAATGGATTTTATTGCACTACTCGGAGAGCTAAAAGCGAAGATCGAAGCTATCGAAGCAGAAATCGAGGCCATCAAAAAAGAACAGTACGACCTTGGCTTTGAAGCCGGTAAGGCTCAAGCGGGCGTTGAGGGGTTCACACAAGAACAAGTTGACGCTCTTGTATTGGCAGCGGTCGAGCCTGTAAAGGCTGAGCTTGAGGCACTGAAGCTTGAAGTTGATTCAAAAGTTGAAGCGGCTAAAGCTGAAGTAGTTTTAATCGTGAAAGAATCGATCGAAGCTGTTGAGTCAACCGAAGCATTGTTAAAACAAAAATTAGGTCTTTAAATATTTGGCCCCAAAGACGGGGCCTTTTTTATGAATCAAACTGAAAAACAAATTGAAAATCAAATACTCTTTTGGCTAAGAGCTCAAGGCATCTACTCGTGGAAGAATCAATCCGTCGGCATTTTCGATGCCAAAAAACAGGTGTTTCGAAAGTCCAAAAATCCGTGGCACATTAATGGAGTGGCTGACATTCTCGGGGTTATTGAAGGTAGATTTTTAAGTATCGAAGTTAAGTCAAAAAAAGGTGTTCAGTCGGATAGCCAAAAAACATTTGCAGAAAATGTTGGCAATAATGGCGGTATTTATATTTTAGCAAGGTCAGTTGAGGACGTACAATCAGCGCTTAGTTCTGAAGGTTATGTTTTCCGGACTCGATTTCTTTAATTAAAAGATCTAGGTATTCACGAATCATTTCGTTCACATTTACATACTTTGAGTACACACGAAGCTTGCCCTTCATTTCTTCCGTGACTGGTACATTTACATGCTCAAGTAATTTTGACGTTCGCTCTCTTTTTATCAGTTTTAAATCCATGGAAATATTTGATTACATGTCTTGTATTAATTCAAGCCAAAACACATGCAATACAAATGCAATGGGGTTGCAGTGGCAATGCTATCAAGGAAAAGATGAGACTGTTTGTGGGCGAGCTTAGCAATTTGCGGCTAAGTGATGAGCACAGCTTATCGTTTAAGGGTTTAAAGATTTTCGGGGTAGGGCTTTAGATCTTTTTTCTCGCTCTCTTTTTTTGGAGAGAAAATGAAGTCTCAGGATTTAATTGTCAGTTTTATTTTTATTTCAATTTTTACTGGAGCAGTCTTAAAAGAGCCAACTGTATTTTTATGTACACTTGGGGCTCTTGGTCTGTTTGGCTTTAATCTGTGGCTTGATCGCTATAAAGCAGAAGAGCTTCATGAAATAAATGAAAAGTTAAAAGCCCTGGAAGAAAAAATGAGTGTTCACTTGGCGTTTGGTGGCAAACGTGGGTAACGGTGGGCGGCCACCGGGATACGCAAAAACAGGTGGAAGACAGCCGGGCACACCGAATAAAACACGTCTTTACGCTAAACAAATTATCGAGGCGAACTCAGACCTGGATCCTCTTGTAGTTATGTGCCACATCATGAACAACAACGAAAAAGCGTTAGGCTACACTGGACCACAAATCAAAGTTCTAAAAGATGGCGGAGTGGTTGAACTTCCATGGTTTACGCCCGAGTTAAGATATGATGCTGCAAAAAATCTTGCGCGGAAAATATATCCGGATTTAAAAGCGGTCGAGCTATCAAGCGACGACGAGAATCCAATTGCGATGAACATTGTCTTATCACATGAACAAATCAAAGACCTAATACAACAAGCAAGAGATGGTTCAAAGTAGTTTGGAAGCAAAACAAATTTTATCATCAGCTGGAATTTTTGCGCCTTGGTATTTAAGATCGAGCCAACTTGATATTTATGAGCTTCTCTTGGACTGCAAAGAGCCGTTCATTGAGGCATCAAGACGTTTTGGTAAGACAACGTCAATTGCTATTTTTGTGCACGAACTACTTATTAAAAATCCAGGCTGGGTTTGTAGGTGGTGTGCTCCTGACCAAAAACAAGCACGGCAAATTGTAAAGCCTATTTTTTCTCAAATCCAAAGGCATACAAAAAAAGAAGATCGCGCTGAATGGAGAACTGTCGATTCGCACTATCTTTACCCGAATGGGTCAATGCTCTATTTGGTGGGAGTAAATCAAGATAAAGGGGAAAGCGCCAGGGGACCAGCTGCAAATATTATTGTGCTAGATGAGTATGGCTTTTGGCTTGAGGCTGAGTATATTGCGAAGTCGATACTGTTCCCACAGCTTCAAAATCAAGAAGGTCAATGGTTTATTAAGGCATCTACTCCGCCTCCAAATTTAGACCACGCCTACTACCGTGAAAAGCTCGTGGCTAAAAGAAAAAACAAATTTATTCAAAAGCTGATTTGGGACAACGAAGCTCTTAGTGAGCAGGAGCTTCAAAAGATAATTGAAGAAACTGGCGGAGTAGATAGTGTTGCTTTTCGCCGAGAGTATTTGTGTGATGAAGTTAGTGACCCACAAAAACTAGTTGTGCCAGAGTGGAGCGAAGAAAATGTCATTGACGATGAAAGCCCTAGGCCAGAACATTTTGACCCCTACGTGGCGATTGATTCTGGTGCTGATGATAATACCGCCTGTTTATTTGGTTACTATGACTTTATTAAAAACGAGATTGTAATCGAGCATGAGTATTTTGATAACGGGAAGACAACAAAATTTATTATCTCAAGGTGCAAAGAGATTGAAAGCGAGATATGGGGTGAAATAGCGCCAAGATCACGCGTTTATGATGGTGATAAACAATTGATTTATGACGTGATTGGCGATCACAACTACGAAGTCTATCTGCCACGAAAACAAGACAAAATTGCCTCACTACATGAGTTGAGAGTAGAAGTCGGTGCTAAGAGATTTAAAGTCAAAAGAAAGTGCACCAATCTTATTTATCAAATGCGCGTTGGTATGTGGTCGAACGAAAAGCATCAGGACTTCGAGCGCTCAACCACGGTTGGACATCTTGACGGCCTGGCAAGCGCTATGTACTTTCAAAGAAGCGTCGATAGAACCCACAACCCAAAGCCGCAAAACTTTGGTTTGAGTCGAGAAACACATTTTATAACTCACTCTCCTGCCTCTGTGAGTAAGACCGCTGAAACATTGAAAACTGTATTTGGTGGCAGAGCCAGGAGATTTACTTGAATCAATATTTTGCACAAAAACCCACGCTCGAACTACTTAGTGAACTAAAATCAAAGATTCAGAAGTTTCATCAATACAAAGAGCGAACCGGGGATTTTAAAAAGTGGCGAAGATCACACGAGTTGTACTTTGGAAATCACGTCGCAACCGGAGACAATACTCAAGTTTCAAATGTCGGAGACGACGGCGAGCTCACAGCATACGGGATTAATCACTACAGAAATTTAATTAAACACGTAATGGCTCTAACTTGCTCACAAAAGCCAAGCTACGACTATAGAGCGAAGAACACAGACCTTGAGTCTCAGCAGCAAGCGCGCCTTGCCAATAACATTATTGATACATACTTGGTCGAAAAGAGAATGGGTCGCCACATGAAGCAAGCAGCTGAGCGCGCGCTCGTGTATAAGCTTGGTTATGTGTTCACCAATTGGGATACATCAGCTGGGCAAGAGTTAATGGCTGAACCTGTTTTCAATGACGATGGTTCAATTCGCCTTGATGATGATGGTTTGCCCGTTAAAAAGATAAAATACGAGGGTGATGTCGAAATGGTTTCGAAATCGCCTTGGGATATTGTACACGACACAAACTTACGGGATTGGTCAAAGTGCAACTGGGTTGTCGTTCGAGAGTTTGAAAATAAATGGGATTTAGCAGCTCAATATCCTAAATACTCAAATGAAATTGTCTCTTTAAGCAAAAATTATGACAACAAAGAATATTCTGTCTCTAGAGTGATCCAAGATATTTCGGGCGAAGACTCAAGTGATCTTATCCCGGTCTATTACTTCTTTCACTTGCCTTCTGCGTCGCTACCATCTGGACGTTTCACTAAGTTTTTAACAGCAGACATTTCGCTTTATGATGGGGCATACCCTTACGGTAAAAAGCTTCCGGTACAAAGAATTACACCAAGTGAAATGTTTGACACAATAGACGGATATTCTGAGTTTTTTGACATCATGGTGCTTCAGCAGGTTTTAAATATTATCTATTCGACCATATTTACAAACCAACAAGCTTTCGGTGTTCAAAGTGTTTGGGTTCCGGGGAATTGCAACTTAACAGCGGAGCAGTTGTCAAACGGGATGGTTGTTTTGAAGGGCGGCGATCCTGACTCGAAGCCACAGCCACTTCAATTGACGGCAACCCCAGCTGAAATATTTAAAAACGCCGATCTTGTTGAGCGTGCCATGGAGAAATTAAGCGGTGTCAATTCTGTTGTCAGAGGCGACCCAGATCATGGCGTGAAGTCTGGTGTGGCTTTGGCAAGAATTCAAGCGATGGCAATTCAGTTTTCTTCAAACTTTCAAAACGCCTGGGCGGAACTTCAAGAAGACACCGGTACTTTTATGATCTATTTGCTACAACAATTTGCAGAGACAAAGCGAATGACTGCAATTGCTGGCAAGACCCAAAAAGGTGCAATGAAAGCCTGGACAGGCAAGGATATTTCGCAGATTGAAAGACTTGTTTGTGATTTAGGTAATCCGCTCTCTCGAACCTATGCTGGTCGAATTGAGATGGCTGATAGATTCTTAGATAAAGGGTTAATAAAAGACCCAGCCAAGTATATCGAGCTTGTTCAAACGGGAAACGTTGATATTTTGCTCGAAAGCGAAACATCAAAGCTGGAATTGATCAGAAAAGAAAATGAAATGCTCTCTGATGGACGGCTTCCTGAAGCAATGGTGGGTGATGCGCATACTCAGCACATGCAAGAACATAGAGTTATCTTGGATGATCCTGAAATTCGAGAAGCTGCAAATAATGGTGATCCGTTGGCTCTCCAGATTGTACAAAACACGCTTACCCATATTGCAAAACATAATGAATTACACCACACACAAGACCCTTACTGGTTTGTAATCAGTGGCGAACAGCCTCCGCCTCCTCCGGTTCCACCGTCACCAGAAAATCAAGAGGGCTTGATGCCTCCACCTCCCGTTGGACCACAGCCACCAACGCCAGAGGCTCCGCCATTGCCACCCCTACCACAACAACCAACACCAATTATTCCACATTAAGGAGAGATAAATGTCAGAAGTTTCAGGATCAGTTGGCGCAGTTTCTAGCTCGGGATCGGGCGACGCAAGTTCGCAGTCTGGTGCACAGGCTGGTGCCAATGAAGGTAAAGTGAGCGAAGGATTAAATGACACAAAGAAGATGTCACAAGAGTCAGAATATGACGAGGTTAAGATAGGATCGGTGAGCGGCAAGGTGCCAAAGCAAATAGCTGAGGCAATTAAAAATCTCGAGCGTGGGTTTCAGTCAAAGGCTCAAAAGGCTGCGCAGATGGAAAAGCTTGTTGGCCTAGCGCAAAGTAATCCCAAAGAATTTTGGAAAACTACAGGGCAAGATCCGTACGAGTTTGCAGAAAATCTTTTGGCTGAAAAATATGAGATGATGCAAATGAGCCCCGAGCAGCGAAGACTAAAAGAGCTTGAGGCTCGAGTGAAAGAGCAAGATGACCGTGAGACGAGCTCAAAAAATCAGATTTTAAATGAGCTTAAAAAGTATGGTGAGATTCCACAGGGGGCAGAAAAGGCGTCGAAAGAAGAATTGCTCCAATATCTTCGGCACCAAGAAAACCAATACTCGAATGAAATGAAGTCCCTAGACCAGCAAATTGGTGAGGCATTTAGAGACTCTGGGTTGTTTCCAGATAAATATGTAATTGCAAAGGTCGCGTTTGAAATGAGCTCAGCCTTGAAGCGCGGAAAAAACTTGACAGCCAAAGAGGCGGTTGCAAGAGTTAATCAAGACTTCTTTGGAGGGGTCAAAAACCTATTTCAAAACATGGACGTAAAACGTATCCATGAAGTTTTAGGGGACGACTTTCTAGAGAAGCTTCGTAAGTATGATCTTGAGCAAGTAACTGCATCAGCAGCCTCGCGATTAGGTCAAAACCAATTCGGCCAAGCCAAACAAGCTTCAAGCCAAGAACCAAAGAAAAAATATTTAAATGAAATCGAATGGCGAAAAGCCATGGGACTTCGTTAAAAACTGAATTTTATCGGCGCAAAACAAAACACATTCCTACCCCAAGGGAATGTAAATGGCAGTTCAAGATTTTTCAGCAATTAACAAAACGGTATTTGGTCACGCTCCGGAAACGCTCGTGCCAGATATTGCAAAGATTCAACAAGACATCGATTTTTCTGAAGGCGACAAGCTCGGTGATTACTTCGAACAACCAGTTCGCCTTGCGTTGCCTGGTGGATTTACTAGAGCAAAGGGCGATGGTACAGCCGGAGGTTTTACCCTTAACGGCGCTCAAGGTGGAACTCAGAAAAAAGCAAAAGTATATGGTTATCAGTTAACTTTGCAAGATCAGATCGCGTATGAAGATTTAGCAAAAGCTGCGCAACAGGGCACTCAAGCATACAAAGCTGCGACCGGTTTTTTCTGGGAAGGCATGCAAATTTCAATGAGAAAAATGCTTGAGATCATGTGCCTTTACGGTAACTCAGGTATTGCAACTGTTGGAACCTATACGGCATCAAATGCCTCTTACGGATCTCAGCCCACAATTCAGGTTGCACTAAGCGACTGGGCGCCGTTGATCTTTTCAGGTTTCGAGGGCGCTGCGATTGACGTGATGAACGGAACAAGTGCAACTGTCCGAGGTACGGTAAACGTTGTGCAAGTTGATGTGGATAACAGAATTTTGGTTTTGTCTGCAACTGTAGCTTCTGCGGCTGCGGCGGACGTTATTTACTTTAAAGGTGGTTACGGAAAAGAAATGTTCGGTCTTTATAATCAATTTACCACTTCCGGTTCTTTGTTTAATATCGACAATTCGGTTTATTCATTGTGGAAACCTACATCACACTCTGTTGGTGGCGCGTTTTCATTCCAGGGTATGAAAAAGGGATTGGCCAAGGGAATGAACAAAGGCTTGATGTATCCAATTAACATTTATGCATCAACAGGTGCCGTAGATGATTTAATCGGCGACATTCACCAGCTTCGAACACTTGATAAATCAGAAGTTAGAAAAGTCGAGCTTGGTGCCGACGAAGTTGTTTATAAGTTTGCGGGTATCACTGCGACAGTTAAAGCGCATCCGATGGTAAAACAAGGACACGCGTTTGGTATCGTGCCACAATTTGCAAAACGTGTTGGGGCTATGGATATTGGCTTTGGTATGCCAGGACGCCCAGACGGTAAAGTGTGGTTTGACCTGGAAAATACAGCAGCTATGGAAGGTCGGATGTACACACATCAAGCGATTTTCTCAGAGATGCTTGGTATCAATATGTTGTGGACCGGTATCACTAACTCACTCACTTAATTGAATAAATAATTGGGCTCTTTGCTGCAAGGTTGCGGCATCGAGCCTTTTTCATTGGGGGCAAAATGATTTTTGCGATGATTCAAGTGACTTGCGAAGATACGCAGGCCGATCTCACAAGAAAATTAATTTCCGGTAACCGATTTTCTTCAGGCCTAAAGCTAGAAGGCTACATTACGCGAATTGTTTCTGGAATCAATCAGGCACAAGTTTACGTTGGAGTTGATGCGGTCAAAGCTTCGGGAACAATTACACTCTCAGCACACGTTGCAACCGACACGGTGACAATCAATGGTGTTGTGTTTACTTGCGTGGCCTCGGGAGCAACGGGAAACCAATACAACCAAGGCGGAAGCGATACTATTTCGGCCACGAACTTGGCTGCGGCAATCAATGCGTCTGTTACAGCTAAAGTACAGGGCTATGTGGTCGCATCTTCAAGCGGTGCTGTTGTAACGGTGACGGCAAACAGACCAGGTGTTTTGGGTAACATGTGTACACTTGCTATTTCTGCGCACGGGTCAGCGTCGGGCGCAACGCTCGCTGGCGGTACAGATGGCGCACAAACTTCAACCACATCTTATGGTAACTCATACTAAGCGGGGTAATTTATGGCTGGCTCGGTTAAAATTACAAGACAGCATGTTCGGGCAAGAACGCAGTCAAGATATGTTGAAAAAGTGCGAGTTGATTGGGTCGGTGATGCTGGTGATGGGTCTGTTCCAAACACAGTTATTCCATCTCTTTGCGGATATGTATTTAAAGCAGTTACAATTCCAGGCGCACCAAATCCAACTGCCAATTATAACGTAAACCTATTTGATCCGGACGCACCTACATTTAGTACCCTTATCGGAAAACTAAATTCACGAAGTGCGTCTGCGGTCGAAGAAGTCTACATCATCCCAACTGGTGGAGTTGCTCCGGTTGTGGTTGCCGGTGATTACACGTTTTCGATCTCCGGAAATTCGGTGCTTGGAGCTAAGGGGACTGTGATTTTTTATATTCAAGAGACTTTTTAAAAAAGGGAGTCTTTGTGAAAAGAATTGTTAGTGCGGTTCTGTTTTCTGTTTTGTTTTCAAGTTTAGTCTCAGGCTCCGTATCGGTTAACGTAAACGGAAGCTCTTATACTATTCCGCAAACAAACGAGCGTGGCTGGGGGACAAGTGTAACAACTTGGATGCAGGCGATCTCAGCCAACACACTTCAGCCAATCGGCGGAAGTTTTACGTTATCAAACGATGTTGATTTTGGTGCAAGCTCTGGACTTAAGAGCAAATATTTTCTCACCAGATCGTCAAACCCTGCAAGTACTGGTCTTTTGAGGCTTTCAAACACGGATTCAATTTCATGGCGAAACTTTGCTAATTCAGGTGATCTTGGGTTAAGCGTAAACTCGTCGGACCAGCTGCTTTTTAATGGCTCTCAGGTCTTAAGCGGATTACTTACAAACTCAAATATTGCAGCCGGTGCTGGTATCGCATATTCAAAGCTTGCGCTTTCGAATTCGATCTTAAACGCTGATATAAACTCAGCCGCCGGTATTTCTTATTCAAAACTATCTCTTTCAAACTCAATTTTAAACGCGGACATAAATTCATCTGCGGCAATTGCTTTTAGTAAGCTTGCGCCCCTTACCTCGGCACAAATACTAGTTGGAAACGTTTCAAATGTTGCAACGGCGGTTGGTGTAACGGGTGACATCTCGCTGTCCAACGCAGGTGTCACTGCATATTCAGGCACAGTGCCACTTGCTAAAGGCGGAACTGGGCAAACTACAAAAGGTCCGGCGTTCGATGCCCTATCTCCCATGAGTGCTTTGGGTGACATTATCTATGGCGGAGCATCGGGAACAGGAACGAGGCTTGCTGCGGGATCAAATGGTCAGTTTTTAACTCTTGCCGCTGGTATCCCTTCTTGGGGAAACATTGGTGATCTGGGGGTTGCGAGTAAGTCTTCAGCCTACACAGCAACTACAGCAGACCAGGTTATAACTTTAAATGCGGCGGGTGGGGCCTTCACGCTCACTTTGTACAATCCCGTTGGGAATACCGGCAAAACGCTTCGACTAATTAAAACCGACTCATCAGCAAACTACGTAACACTTGGAACTTATAATGTGAATGGTGCCTCGAGAAAGCTGTGCACGCCGTATGAAGAGTTAACGATTGTTTCAGACGGTACGAATTGGCTTACGCTATCACATACAACATTTGCAACTGGCACCTATACCCCAACTCTTTCAAATTTTTCAGTTGGTGGGACGGGGGCTACAAACGCAGGGCGATGGGTACGACGCGGTGGAAATATTCTTATTTCACTCGCAACAAACTTAGGTTCGACCGGGTCTGGCACAGCGGGAACGGTAACATGGTCAATGCCAACTGGATACACCATCGAGCAAGCACGCTTGGCTGATACAACGGCCTTTTCTACAATTAGAAACCGAATTGGTTCAGCATATTTTTATGACAACTCAGCTGCTGCGGGGGTTGGTGTTGAGGTCGGGGCGTTTGATACAAACAACTTAAGTCTATTTAAGTCTACAAATACCTCTGCTGTCACCGCGACAGACGTTGGGGCAAGTGATCAATTTGGATTTTTGGTTGAAGTACCTGTTACGGATTGGTGGTGACCGTGGGTTTTTGTTTCGAGCCTGTTGCTTTGATTTTAAGAGCTGGTCCAAAAATGAAAACATTTGGAGACGATTACAATTTCTCAGCGACCATCACGATTGATGGGGATCAGATAAAGGTTAAGGGAGCCTCTGGGGTTTTACCTCCACCGAGTGAAATAAAAGAAATGATTCGCTTTTTGAAATCCAATTTTGATGCCCAGGCGGTTACTTGGGAGCGCAGAAAATCAGACCACACAAAAGAGGTAATAGCGTGACCTTAATTAATTTACTTTTAAATATTTGGCCGGTCCTTGCTGCTCTTATTGGTTTTGTTGTTTGGTTGGTGAGGCTTGAGGGTAAGACAAAAGAAAACGAAACGACAAATATGCGAACGCAAAAAGACATCGACGAGCTTCGCATTCGACATGAGTCCCTAGATTCGAAAGTCGTTGAGCAGCTTTCGAGTGTCAGAGAGAGTTTGGCAAGAATTGAAGGCGCATTGGGTGTAAAAAAAGGAGATCAGTAGTATGGGATTATTTGGAAAACAGTTTCAAGGGAAACCAGATTTAGACTCTGACATCATCCAAGACGATGGTGTGTCGAATAAAGACATGAAGATAAAACTTCTTGATGATTTGGTTGAAAAAATCATGGGTCTAGAAGACGAATCGCCAAAAGAAGAGTCTGAGGAATCGGCGGATGAAGAAAGTCGCGAGGATAGCTCAGGGTTGGGAGAATTATTAGATCAGGCTGACCCAAAAGCCAAAGTCTCAATGCTTGAGCTTGAAGCTAAAAAGCCAAAAGGATTTTAAAAAGTGTCCTATTTTACAGAAGACCTCTTAGAATCAATCAAGTTCCGTTCAATGGCACCAATTGGGCAATCAACGTTTGATGATTCTGCGCTTTTGAGTCTTGCTTATGAAGAGCTTGAGTTAAAACTTGCTAGCGACTTAATTACGGCAAGAGAGGACTTCTTTTTAACAAGCGAGAGAACGTTAATATTTACTGGTGTCTCTCGTTATAGTGTGCCGTCTCGTGCAATTGGTAACGCAATAAAAGCACTGTTTTATATCGATCAGTCATCCCAGGCGTTTACTTTAAAGAAGATCGACGTATCAGAGGCGTATAAATTTTCAAACGTCACAGGAACGCCGATTTATTTTGCGATGGAGGGTGATGAGGTAACGATTTACCCAACTCCAAATCAAAGCGTGGGACAAATAGAATTTAGGTTTGCAGCCAAGCCAAATAAGCTTGTCCTAAGTACGGATTGCACAAAGATCACAAGTATTTCCACCTCAAGTGTCGCCTCATTTTTTGTAAATACCGATTTAACAGCCTCAATTTCAGTTGGCAGTTATGTTGATTTTATATCAACGAACTCGCCCTTTAAAATTAAAAGCTATAAGTGCGCAGTCCTGCAAATTACCTCAAGCCAAATCGATGTATCGCTCACCTCAGTGCAAGATGGGGCGGGGGCGGTGATCCCTGCTGTCGGAGATTATGTTTGTCTAAGTGGGACCTCAAACATTCCACAGATTCCAACGGCTTTTCACTCGGTACTAGCACAAATGACAGCAGTAAGACTCCTTGAGTCTCTTGGAGATATTAACAAGCTTCAAGCTGCACGAGGCACGCTGGAGCAAATGAGGCGAGAGGCATTGGCGCTAGTAAGAAATAGGGTTGAAGCAAGTCCAGACAAAATAAGACCAAGAAGAAATTTAAGGGCGTATTTGTGAGGCATGTGTGCAAGATGTAATTACAAAATCTTTAGGCCTGGTTTCTCAGTTTTCGCCGCTTTCGGTGCAGCCGGGTAGTCTTGCGCGTGCAAACAATGTCGTTAACTTAAGAGAAAATGTTTACGAGGACAGGCGTGGGTATAAGGTTGATGCAACCCTGTCAAACAACATAAAAAACGTATTTAGTTATCAAAATAAGGTCCTTGCGCATAATGGGTCCACGATTAGCTACGGGATGGGTACTTATGCGGACTATGCGGGTACATACTCGGAGCCAACTGGACAGATTATTCGAGCACAGGAAGCATCTGGAAACTTATATTTCACAAGCTCTCAAGGGATGCAGGCTTTTACAGATGTTTCTGGCACACAAGCAAGGCGTGCGGGGTGTCCTAGGGCGCTTGATCCAAGCTACACGCTTAACGCTGCTGGCACCGGATTTCTAGCAAACTCTAGCCAGTGTGCATACCGGGTGTTAATTCAAAGAACCGACCCCAACAAAAACACGGTGACTGGTTATCCCAGCCAAAGACTTTGGGTCATTAATTCATCTGGTTCATCGAAGAATATTGATTTAAAAGTATATTTGCCGAGCGAGGTTCAGTCCGGAGATATTATCCAATTTTATCGAACGGCACAACAAACAGGGACATCAACCGACACCGCAGCTGACGAAATGGGGTTAATATATCAATACCAAGTTACAGCTGGTGATGTATCTACTGGATTTATTACCTTCACCGACTCGATCACCGATTCTCTTCGTGGAGCAACGCTTTACACCAGCCCCTCTCAAGAAGGTATCGGTCAAGCCAATGAGCGCCCGCCACTTTGTAAAGATGTGGCGCTGTTTCGTTCTATGTATATGTTTTTTTCAAACACCCAAACAAGGCAAAGGTTATATTTCTCACTTGTTGGCACCTCGTCTTTATCTGGAAAAACAATTACGCTTGGTGGAGTAACATACAACTTTGGAGCAACAGAGATTGTATCGGGCGGAGGGGCCCCACAGATTCAGGTGTCCTCTACGGGGGTGGCAGCGTTTGACATTGATCAAACGGCAAGATCTCTTGTCCGTGTCGTAAATCGATACTCCTCAAACACGACGGTCTATGCCTATTACCAAAGTGGTCCAAGTGATTTACCTGGGCAAATCGTAGTTGAAGAGCGCGGCATAGGTGGTTCGTCTTTTACAATTCAAGGGTCTGACTCGGCCATCAGCACAATGTTTTATCCGAACCTGCCAATAAGCCCAGCAACAAGCGCACTATCAACAAGCTCAAATAGCGTTCAAAAAAATGCACTATTTTATTCAAAAGCCCAACAGCATGAGCATGTGCCCTTGGCTAATTATCTGCTTGTCGGACCATCATCAAAAGAGATTTTAAGAATTGTACCACTAAGGGAGTCGTTAATAATAATCAAAGAAGAGGGAGTTTACCGTTTAACTGGTGACAGTCCTCAAAACTTTTCAATTACGCCTCTTGATCTAACTGTTTTTTGTAGAGCATTAAATTCTGTTGCCGTGGTGGCTAACCAAGCAATTATGTTATCAAACCAGGGTGTCGTGTCCATTTCGGAAACCGGAATAAGTGTTGTGTCTCACGAAATCGAGCCCATGCTTAAACCACTATTAACAAAATCTAATCTGTCCGATGTAACTTCTGCATTTGGGTACGAGTCAGATAGACAGTATTTACTGTCTACAGTTTCAGATCCTTCGGATTCATCTGCAAATCAAACGCTCGTTTTCAACGTTGCGACGAGAACCTGGTGTCGTTGGACATTTGCTATAAAAAATGGATTTGTCGATCCACAGACTGATAAACTCTATTTTTGCAAATACTCTGATCCAACGGTTTATGTCGAAAGAAAATCGTATCAAAACGATGACTATGCTGACCCTGAAAGTGCTATTACGATAACTTCTATTAGCGGGCAAAGAATCACGTTTACTTTGGCAGGAGTAACACCTCAGGTTGGTTGGGTGATCACTCAGGGATCAACAAGCCTTCCAATTGTTGGTGTCGAATTTATTGTTGGCGGATTTATTGCGACCGTACTTGGTGTTGTTCCAGCAAGCTGGACAACGGGTGCTGCGTTCTTGTTTCCGAGTGTGGGTTTCGACGTTGAGTGGAACCCATGGACCGGCAATGCTCCGGGCTCCATGAAACAAGTAAGGGCTGTTAAGTTTTTGGCCGATTCTACTCCGGGTGCAAGCTCATCCTCCCAGCTTGGCGCTGTGTTTTTGTCAAACTTCGATTCAACTGAAGATGAGGTAACGCTTACGCAAGATGCCGCTAATTGGGGTTCATCTCCTTGGGGATCTTTTGCTTGGGGTGGTGGGGCTGATTCGTTTGGTTATCCAACGTGGGTTCCTAGAAACAAACAATATTGCACTAGATTGACCGTGGGGCTAAGGCACAGAAAGGCCCTCGAGAAATTATCCATTTGTGGTTTGGCTTTAGATTTTGAAATGATTGGCGATCGGATAGGTCGATGAAAATTGGCGTAATTAAAACAATCATTCGAGAAGAGTTGTCAAAAATTGACTCACTTCCCAAGTGGCTTGATCCTTTCTTACAAACACTAAATCAATTTATTTCTCAGGTTGGCTTGGCCTTAAAGGGCAATCTAACTTTCAAAGATAATTTCTTAGTAAGAGTAAAAACAATCACGCTAACCCATGGGGTGGCGCAAGAGATAAACCCCGATCCAACATCAAAGCTTAAAGTGGGTGATGTCGCTTGCTTTAATGCTGGCGGTCTTGTGATCGATAAGTTTGGATGGTCGCAGCTATCTAACGGGAATATTTCAGTAACAATTTATTTTGCATCTGGCACGTCAAGCGCGTGTCGGTTGTATATATTTTTGGAGTAAACATGGCAGATTTATCAAACTTTTCAGACAAACTAAAAGACGACGAAAAACAAGGTCAACAGTCGACGCAAGACCAAGCTTCTGGTGGGAACCAGGGAGCGGGCTTTATTAATGGAACAAATGCGGGGGCATCAAACACGGCGGGGGTTGGCGCCGGTGGGGTTGGTGGCTGGACCAATATTCAATCTTACTTGGGAGCAAACCAAGGAAGTGGCGCGAGTGCAGGTCTTTTTAATTCCAAAGTAGGCGGGGAGTTTGATTCTGAAAAACAAAAACTATCAGATTCAAGCAATCAAGCAAAATCACAAGCACAGAGCATTTATGACAAATCAAACATTTCAAACGACGATGCAAATAACTATTTAAATCAAGCGTCACAAGCCTATTCATACAATCCGGACGCAGCGATTGCACAGAGCCTTGATTCAAAAAACAAGCAGGCTTCTGATGTGGTGCGCGACCCATGGAGTGGAGCAATTGGGAAGCAACTTGGCAATTGGCAAGGAACTAAATATCAAAAGCCCACAGGAGATTGGCAACCAGACAATCAAGAGCCACAAGATACAAGCACGGAGCAAAACCAAACCTATAGAGATGCTACTGGAAAACTTAGAACTGCACTGACTAACGATTGGGGGCAGACGCCAACAAGTTATGCCTATTCACTTGGTGGAAAAGCGAAAAACTATGGCGATTCTCTTGGTGATGACAATGCGTTTTATGGAACCATGGGGAATATTTATCAGGACGCAACTGGCGGTCTTTCAAGTGGTGCGCTAGCGTTACAGCGGCAATTTGATACGAATAATGAAAACTTAAATTCTGCAAGGCAGAGCGCACTTGCAAAATATGCTGGTTTGAAATCCGACATTGATCAGACCAACACAGACACAAACAAAAACGTGAATGATCTCTATAGCGGGTTTCTAGCAAATAAAAATCGTTTGAATTCGTATGTAAATAACGAAGGGACACTGGCTCGGGCAGACGTTGATACAAAAACAAATAATGCCAAAGATCTTTTTAATCAGTTAATTGATGCTAGAAAAATTAAAGACTCGGTGGGTGCAGACGCGACATACGAAAATAAGCGAATGCAAAACACGGGCTCAAATGATTCCATTCGCCAAGCGTTGTCCGGGTACAATAATACTTATGATCACATGTTAAATGATGGAAAATTCCCATCACAAGAGGCTATGGACGATCTTGCTTATCGATACCAACCGTTAAAAAGCTCGATTGATCAAATGCGCGGTGAGTTTGCGAATACCGGCGATGAGGGTAAGCGGCGTTGGAACACAATCATGGACATTTTAGGAAAACAAGACAGGCTTGCCAAGGGCTACGACGTAACAAAGGAAGTGTAAGATGGGACTAATGGAGGCAATTTTTGGTGGTGGCAATCGTGGGTTTGATGCCGCAAACGATGCAAACGAGAGAAACAGACAACTACTTCAGTCGATTGTTTTACCTAAGTATGAAAACTATTCTCCAGAGCTTTATCAAACAGAAGATGCAAACTATCAAACAACAAACGAGGACCCGATTACTAAGTCCATGCAGATGTCAGCACTGGCCAAGATGGCAGGTCTTGCAGACGAGGGGTTAAGTGATGCGGATAAGGCAGAGTTTCAGCACGCGACAGACAATGCCAATCAGTTTTCAAGAGCACAAACGGCATCTATTTTAAATAACGCTCAAAGCAGAGGTGTGGCGGGCTCAGGTCTTGAAATGCTTATGCGGGAGCAGGCGGCGCAAGATGGGGCGCAAAGAGCACAGAGTGCTGGCCTTGAAACTGCTGCAAATGGGGCAAGGCAAAGGGCTTTATACAATCAGGCGTTTTTGCAGGGTTCAGGGAACATGCGAGACCAAGACTATAGAGCCAATGCGAACAACACTAATATTATAAATCAGTTCAACCAGGCCAACACACAAGCAAGAAATCGTGTCAACCAGGCCAACGTTGATCAAAGAAATCAGGCTTTTCAATATAATCAAAATTTAAAAGACAAAAATTTTCAGAATCAAATGCAACAAACCACCGGGCAAACAAACGCAAACAACCGACAGGCCGAAATTGCAATGGCACAAGATGAGCAACGAAGGCGAAACAACCAAGCTATCGGGTCTCTTGCTGGTGCGGCAATTGGTGGCGCAGCTGGCGGCTGGCGGGGCGCGGGAGTTGGTGCGGGCATTGGTGGTATGGTATTTTAAGGAGACCACATGGGATATTTAGATGAAGAAAATGACGACGAAGCACCGGCTCTGGATTTGAAAGAGCTTGAGAGAAAAAGTGCCGAGGCTCAAGACACAAAAAATATGTATGGAACCCTTGGATCAATTGCGAGTGGTTTTGAAAATGTACCATCAGCCTATGCTTTACTCACTGGGAGAGGGCAGGGCGGTGGTGGAACTTCATCTCGGATATTCAAGACGTTGTCTGACAATATTCAAGACCCTTGGGAGAAACAAAAAAAGACATACGAGAACTATCTTTTGGCCAAAAACGCAAGAAAAGCCGACGTTGATCTTGAAACGAAACAGGCAGAGCAAGACATCGATAGCGACTCAAGAGATCCGGAGTCTCAGGTGTCCAAAAATGCAAGGGCAGTTTATGGCGGGGTTTTGGCCAAGATAGGGCTAAACCCAGATGCGCTGGCAAGAATGTCGAAGGCTGACATAGAGGACGTAAAAAACAATGCTGTTAAAATTGATGATATCAATCAGCACCACCTTGATAACCAGGCAAGGATTGCCGCAATGGCAGACAGGGCAAAAGCTGTTGGGGCGCAGAGAGCCGAATTAAAGCAAACGGCGAGAGACAATAAAAAGAACGATGAGCAAGATAAGTATTTTTCTCAAATCTCAAAAGAGCTTCAAACGTTTCGCGGGAACAAGGTTGCACAACAAGCCGCAGCCGACGTCTATAGCGCAAAAAAGACTTTGGCGATGGTTAAGAATAAAGATCCCAACAAATTGTCAACTCAAGATCTACACTTGCTGGCCGAAGAGCTTGGTAAAATTGCAACCGGAGGTATTCCTACTGAAAGTGGCGTCCACGCACTAATGCCGGACACAATGAAAACTAGGGCGGCACAATTTAAGCAGTTTTTAACAAACAAGCCAAGTGACACGCAGGCAGCTGAATTTATTAAACACAACATTGATTACTTAAATGAAATGGCGGAGGTTGCGGAGTCGTCACTGAATGACTATCGAAAAGGAATTTACCTGGGCGGCAAGCCGAGATTACGGCAAGAGCAAATTGACACACTAAACGCCCAATACCATCTGGATGACGAGCCAAAAGCTCATGGTGCAGCTAGCTTGTCTCCTCATGGCAACACGGTACCGCAAACCAATCACGCTGGGGCTGCCCGGGCACTGCCAGTAAAGAAGGAATTTAACCCCAAACTAAACAAAACCAGGATTACGCTTTCTGATGGTTCTGTCCAAATTGTAGATGGGCGGCAATAATGGCGGACAACGAATGGGTTGACGTTAGTCATGAGTTACAAAATTCAAACGATGGGTGGGAGGACGTTAGTCACGAGTTGCGTCCAGAACATAAACTTGATTCGGCGCTTGAGGGTGTCGCCCAGGGGCTTACAGCAAACTATGCAAACAACCTAAGGGCTGCGGCTCAAAAGCCAATCTTTGCAGTGCTTAATGCACTAACGGGCCAAGATGTGGAGCCGGATGATTATGTAAAGGCGAGAGACTCATTTAACAGAAACACCAAGGCCCTTCAGGAAGAAAATCCGGTTTCATTTGGCGCCGGTCAATTGGGCGGAGGTGTTGTACAGGGCTTAGCTGCTGGCGGTCTTTTGGGTTCAGCACTTAAAGGGGCTCAAGGGATCAAGGGGGTAGGCACAGTAGCGAAGGCCTTAAGCTCTCAACCCAGCGGTCTGGTTGGCAAAGTGCTTGCTGGGGCAGGGAAGGGTGCTGCAACTGGTGCTGCATACAGCGCGCTAGCAAACCCAGGAGACACCGAGGGTAAGATTGATGATATGCAGTTAAACGAACGGGCGGGCAACGCTCTTACAGGGGCTGAGTTCGGTGGGGCAATTGGTGGCGCTGGCGCAATGCTAGGCCATGCGCTTGATTCACATCAAGCAATGAAAAGCTTGGCTCGAGAAAAGGCTGTAAAATCTCTTGGTGCAATGAAAAGAGAGATGAACGCGCTAGGGCCAAAGGGTGTCGATTCTTTGGGCGAGGCATTACTAGAAGACAATATTGTTTCTCCACTTAGTACAAAAGCATCGATGGCTGATAAGCTTCAACAAAAAATAAGTGACTACTCTGGCAAGGTTAAATCAGCAATTTCTCAAGCTGATGATATTCTCGGGCGACCCGAAGGGTTTACGCTAGAGAATGCAACGCCAGAAGAAATACTGGCCGCAAAAGCTGGGAATCTTTCAACAAATGACATTAAGAATCAGGTTGTCGATAGGTTCAGAAAATCGATGTCTGGTGTTCCTGAGGACGAGTTGTCACCTGCAATTAATAAGATTGAAACTTGGTTTAAAAATAGACCAGAACAAATGACTGCTGACGAGCTTCAAGAGTTGAAGCAGTCCTTAAATAATTTTTTAAGTAAAAGCGATTACTATAAAGACATGCCGGGAATCTCGAAAGAGGGGTATTTGGCTGTAAGGCGCGGGGCAAAAGAAGCAATTGAGCAAAAGGGCGATGCCGCTGCAAAGATCTTGGGAGATCCTACTGGCCAAATTAAGCTTGCCAATAAGCGTTTGGGGCAGATGCTCGAGGCGCATGATATCTCGCAAGATGGAATTGCCAGAGACGCCGCCAATAATAGCTTTTCTCTGGGCGACAAAATAGCGGGCATTGGGGCTGCAGCTGGTGTGGCCGCACATTCGCCGCACACCATCGGTGCCGCATTCCTGGGATCGATTGGGAACAAGGGATTGAGAGCATTCGGAAATCAAACGGCTGCTGTTGGTTTAAATAAACTTTCTGATACTTTTCAGAAGATGTCTCCTGCATTTCAGAAGATGAGCGAGGCGAACCCTCAGGCTTTTAATCTCATGATGCAGAGTTTTTTAAGTAACCCGAAGTTTAATGCAAATCCGGACATGGCCCCACAAGATTCATTTTTGCAAAAGCCAATGGCACAAGATCCGAAGTTTATTGAATCAATACAGAACCCAAAGCTCCGCGATGCGCTTGAAAAAAATCAGGACTTGCAATCGGGTGGAGCAGAAAATAACTTTAAAGACAAGATCCCAGAGGATGAAGCAAAAGCACGCTTTATCGAAGGGAATTAACTCGCAAATAAAACACATTCCTACCCCAAGGGAATGTAGCGTGAAAGAGACAAAAGAACTAGTCGTAGGATTACTCGCAATTTCTGCCTTGCTTGCTAAGGAATTTAAGGACGGTGTGCAGGTTGCTGACTTTGCTGACATTATTGCTAAGGTGTCGGCAAATGAAGAATTGAAGGCAAAGATTGTTGGTGCTTACTCAGGCGTTGAGAAAGTACCAAGCGAAGTTAAAGACGCAACGGTTGCCGAGGTGATTGAAATTTTGTCAGCGGCACTTCCTGAGCTTCTAAAAATAATCGAAGCAGTAAAAGCGTGAGCATAAGCCTAATTATTCAGGTTATATTGGCGATCCCAAAGATTCTGGGTCTCATTCGAGACCTGGTTTCTTTGCTTGGTCAAAAGCAAAGCGAAAAAAACAGAGACGCAATTTCAGACTCGCTATTAAAAGAATCCCAAGCGAAAACCAAAGAAGAAATGTGGAAAGAAAATGAGAACATTACTTCTCGCCTGCCTTAGTGTTTTAGTGTCATGCTCAAGCTTACCTGAGCCTCCACCGGGGTGGCATTGTGTATTTTTTTACAACGACCAAAACCCTAGCGAATCCTCTTTTTTGTGTAATGGCATTCGAAACCCGAAAAACAGAAAAGAGATTACGGTGCTTGAAGCAAAAACCTCGGGTATGCAGTGTATGCCAAACGAAACGTTTGAAAAGTATGTTAATTACATTGAGAAAATAAAAGAGGTTGCAAGTCAGCGCTGCAATTAAAACTTTATTTCATTACCAACGATAATAGCCCAGGCGCAGGCAATGAAAACGAAACTCAACTTGATGTATTGATACTCAAGGTGGTCTGAAAACGGGTAGGTCACGCAAATTACTAGGAATATTTTAAAAAATAATCCCATTAAAAATGCCCCATGTACTCAAAAGCAATATCATAATAAAATCCACCGCTGTACCTGATGTCCCAGGAATAATTGTATGGAAATGCCTGATAGTTATAGAATGTAAAAGCCCCAGATTTTGACGAAATTTTGTAGGTGTTTCCAACTTGCTCTAATCCAATTTGCTGAGAGTTACCAAGTATGCAGGTGCCTTTTAGTTCTTGCTGTTTTGTGCACTTTGGATCGCACAGGTCTTTATTGTTACATGTGCTTAGGTAAACCGAACCATCGTCATAAAAAAACAATCGTCCGCTCTCGAAGGTGTAAAGTTTTGTATTGTCGGAGTTTATTTTTGCTCTAACAATTTCAATGTCGATTGTTCCTGCCTCGGGGTTTTTGTCTTTAAAATCAAGATAGGTGATTGTATCAAGTGTACCCAATTGAGTGGGCGTCGCTGTTACAAGCGTAGTATTTTCCAGGTCCGGCATTGGCACTAGTTTGTGCTGCTTTTGGCAACTAAGTGCAGTTAAAGCAAATAGGAGTAAGTAAATTGCCTTCATAACTTCACCTCTTTCAGCTTGCGTTCAAGCTCCCTTAAAAAATCCCAACAGTCTACGGCACCGTCTTGTTCAATATCGCTCAATAGCACGCAGGGCTCATCTGGGTTCATACTCGAAAAACTAAGCTCGATTTCGCTGACAGAATGCTCGCTGTTTTCATGGGTTAGCGCTATTTGTTCAAGCTTTCGCTCAAACGGCCTGTAGGTATGATCAAAATAAATTCGCAAAACTAGACCTTGCATGCTTCTATTGTCGGACAAAATGTCTGACAAATAAAGAAAATGCCTAAAATAGTATCAAGATAATACGAAAACAGTCCGACAAATTGTAAGACAAACAAAGGTGTGTAATAGTTAGTCATGGCAAATAGTAAAACAAAGAAGAAAAAATCGATGTTGGCCTTGCTGATGGATGAAAACAAAGAGGTGAAAATTACCTTCAGGGTTTCAAAGGCCGAGTTTGATGAGATTCAAAAAAAGGCTGACCAATATGCCGGGGGTAAGCTTTCCAGATGGGTTCGGTTCGCAGCTAAGAAATGCGAACCAATTGAGTAACGTTTATCGTTGTTTTTGTTACTTAGCTAGTTTGCTAATAACGGACACCTTACCCGTATGTCGCGTGCATAGTTATAGCTATGCAATTTTATTGGGCTTGCGCTTTCCTGATGAGCGTTGTGACTTGATATAGTCGTCCAAACTCCCAAACGGCATACGTTCGTTGACTTGAAATTGTCCGAAACTCGGCTTTGCTTTGGAATGTAGCCAGCTATTAGACTGCGCATGCAGAATGCATTAGTTAAAATGGGGGTTGAAATGACGATAGAAGATATTTGTCTACTGATTTTACTAGCAATTGATGAGGGCGATTTTGAGGCTGTCGAACATCTAAAGTGTGAATTGTGTAAGGAACTACAGGGCACTAGGTATTTGCACTAGTCGCTGTTTTTTGTCTCATCGGCAAGCACCTGCCTAATTAGAGAAATGGCCTCTTTCAATCACTGCTTTTTTTGAGGTCTACTCAAGCTCTTTTTTAAGCTCCCTAAGGGCCGAGAGTGCAGTATCGACAAGATTGGCTTTTGAGGGCTTTGCATTTTTTGACTTATTTGTCTTAAGCAAATCTTTAATATCACATCTTAAACCGATAGCGAGTCGTTCAAGGACGTCGAGGGTGATGTTTTGTGGTTTGTTCTCAAGGCGCGAGATATATTTTTTATCAAGCCCTGAAGCCTTTGCTAGTTTGTCTTGCGAGATGTCTTTCTGTGCTCTGATTTTTTTCACGTTGTTTGAGACTAGCTGTTTTGCGTTCATTCTTTAAGACTAAACGTGGCTAAAATATTTGGTTAGCCGTCGCAAAAACCTACAAATGTCGCACTAAATGTTACTGGTCCGGCATTTATGATTTCGCGAAGCTACCGATATACTGGCTAAATATTTAATATTTAGTGAGAAAATGCTCGAGACATCTGTGAAACACATCTTAAATATTGTAAGTGCAAACGTCCGATGCCGCCGCCGTTTCGTTACCCTCTGCTTACGTGTCAGTATTGCCGTACAAGCTTGGGCGCACGAGCAACAAGAGCTCGGTCGCACTAAAGAGGCCCTGACTATCGTGCATGAGATTGATCGGGATAAAACTAAAAAACTTTAGGCTCGAGTCTTCTTTTGAAGCATGAGCTCTTCTTCTTCCTCTTGATACATTCTGATGGTTTCTTCTAGCATAAGCCTAATTCGACCAAAGTCCTTGTTTTTGATTCGGTCTAAGAGGTGCAGGACACGCTCTTTCTCTGTTTTAGGTTCTGGCCTAGCAGCATGTATTTTCTCTAGTTGCTCTTTTAGCTCTCGCGCCTGCTTTTCAAGTGCTTCTATGTGCGATTTATCAACTGAGTCTACATTTTGGTGCTGCTTGTACTGAATGCCTGCGTTTTCTGCCTCTAGCTTTTTGTTGTTTTCAAGAATCGCGCGGGTAAACGCGTTTAGCTCTTCAGGCGTCATTTTTGAAATTGAGGTTTGTGAAGGGGAATCTTGAGTGCTACCTCGAAACAGGTCTGACTCTTGGACCCCTAGGCCACCAGCAAGTCTGGTGATCGTTTCAGGGGGCGGCCAAGACTCTCCCGTCTCAATTCTATAAATTTGCTTTGAAGACAGACCGATAGATTCAGCCAATTTTTCGACCGAAATCTTTCTTTCCTTCCTTATCTGTCTCAAATTTATTCTTAGCAAATCTCTAGCGCTTTCCATGATTTAGCTTATCCCCGGCACATGTCTGTAGCTACCCCTCTTGATGTCCATAAAATAATTGACACTAGACATATTATGGGGTATTCTTGGGACATGAAATTTAGAAGAGACAATGCCATCAAATTAATAGAGCAAAAGGGGTACAGGCTGGACTGGCTAGCAGAGCGACTCGGCGTACAGCCGGGAACGTTGAAATGGTATCTAAATGGGAGGAGAAATCCGAGTATAGCGGTCGCCAGGCTTATGGCCGTAATTCTCGAGGTGCCAGAGTCTGAAATTTTAGAAAAACCAGCCGCATAAAACATAAAGCAGATCTTAACATACTAACGCGCATGGACATAGCGCAAGTGGATTGGTGCGCCTTTTTACATACAAGGCTTGTTTGGAGGATTCGATGAAAACACAAGGATTAGAAGGCGGCACACCGATGCGAGACGTCATCGAATTAACTGATGCGCTTACACCCATCCAAAAGAACCGACCTGTACAGCCGAATATCCACATCATCGAGTCTATGTGTTTGCAAAACTTAAAGAATTTAGCCGGCTTAATTTTAAGCCGGCCTCACAACATAAGGGGAACGAAATGAACGAGATCACGGTATTCAGCTTTGAAAGCAATCCGATTAGAATGCAAATTGATGAAAGTGGACAACCATGGTGGTTGGCTAAAGATGTTTGCGAGCTTTTGGAAATTAAAAATGTTAGTAGCGCGGTCTCGAGGCTTGATGCAGAGGAGCTGCGTGTCATCGAAATTCCCGATCCAACAGGTCGTCAGAACCAATATCTCTCGATCAACGAGTCTGGCCTCTACTCATTAATTCTCAGATCAAAAAAGCCCGCGGCCCGCCAATTTAAGAAGTGGGTTACGTCCGAAGTATTACCTTCGATCAGAAAAACCGGCTCTTATAACTTTACTGGTATAGACGATAGCAAGGTAAAAGCGATTTCAGGTGCCGAACAGGTATTCGCGTCTTTAAGTAAAGTAGCTCGAGCATTCAATCTGGAAAACAACCAAGCATTGCTTTTTGCGAACAAAGCAACAAAGAGAGTCACTGGCGTCGATTTTCAAAACATTTTGCAGATCGAGCTTAAGACAGAAACGCAACTTCGCTATTTCACGCCAACCGAGCTTGGCTCACGATTAAGTATCTCTGCACAGGCATTTAACAAGCGCCTTGAATCGGCTGGCTTACAAACTTATCAAGATAAAAAATGGAATGCTACAGAGCGCGGCCGTGAGTTCTCGGTTTTGCTTGATGCCAATAAGAAGCACTCGGATGGTACTCCAATTCAGCAATTAAAATGGACAGAAAAGGCTTTGGATTTTGCTCAGGCGGTGAGCGCATGAGCGCGCGGGCTGGGTACTATTTCTTCTTTAATTTGCTTTGTAGGACTTCGAGGGCTGCCTGTTCATTAAATAGCGAGAGATCAAGAAACAGCTCTGTCTCTTCGCACTTTAGCGCCTTAGCAAGGCTACGAATTGTGTTAAGACCACAAAATTTTCTCTTATTTTCAATCATAGACAACGTGTTCTGCGAAAGATCAGCTTTTTCCGCGAGGGCCTCCTGCGAAAGGCCGCGCTTCTCTCTGAGTCGTTTCAAGTTTAGTGATAAAGCATCGGAAACCTTCATTAATTACAAGCATAGGCTATTGGAGTCAGGATCGTTAGTAGCTTATTGTTGAAATTAGTAGCAAAAATATTAACTAAAGGCTATATTTATGAGTATGAACAACAACTATAGACTAAAGTCGGAGCTGATTAGAGAGAGATTGAGAGTAGAAATGCGCAAACAGGCATGGCTCATTGTAAAACTCGGTGTTAGCCCGAGCCTAATTCGCCTGATGCTTGATGAGGGGCACGTGCCAAAGCAGGAAACCCTAGAGGCTCTTGCAAAGCTAATAAACGTTAAAGTCGAAGATTTACTTGTTAAACACGGAGCAGACGATGATCAAGCGTGAAACCAACGAACAATACAGCCAATCACAAGGAATACGTGCCACTGCTTTAAAGCAGATGCTAAAAAGCCCTGCGCATTACAAGGCGGCGCTTACAGTAAGCAAGACATCAAAAGCGCTAACAAACGGACAGCTTGTTCACTCGGCTTGCCTTGAGCAGGATTTATCTCAATTTGTAGCTCGCCCAGTTGATGAAAGCGGCTCTCTAATTCGAAGTAATTCGAAACAATACCAAGAGTTTTTAAAAGCATCCGAAGGTAAAACAGCAGTTAAACAAGAAGAGCTGGATGAAATGCTTAGCTACTTAACAGCATTTACAGCATCGAAACAAGCCATGCGCCTTTACAATAACTCAGACATTGAGTCCTCGGTGTATTCAAAGTGTATACAAACGGGGCTTCTCCTTAAGGCGCGTCCCGATATTTTGAATTTAGAAAACGGATTTGTAGCCGACCTTAAAACAACTTCGTCGGATCTCAGAAATTTTGAGCGAGAGATCTTTAGATTTAACTACCATATCCAGGCCGCACATTACTTAAAAACAATCGAGCACTCGACTGGTGTGCAGATTAAAGACTTTTACTTTATCGCCATCGAAAAATCAGAAGTGCTGGGAGTTCAAGTTTTCAAATTGTCGTTTGATTTACTTAAATACTCGTTTGAAAAGTGGCAGCAACTTATTAACCAGGTGCGCGCGTGCGAAGAGGACAAGGCTTGGCCAAGCTACCCTGAGATTATCACCGAAGTTCAAATGCCAAAATATTTAAACGATCACAATGATGACTTTAATTGGGAGGTAGCATGAGATCTGAAAACATTAACGAGCTAGCAAAGGCACTTGCTCTTGCTCAAAGCGAAATGGGTGTTGCAAAAAAGGATTCAGAGAATCCGTTTTTTAAATCATCTTATGCAAATCTTGAGTCGATTGTTCTGGCTTGCAGAGCGGCGCTCACCAAAAATAACCTAGCTGTATCGCAAACAACAAAATACGAAAACGGCGTGCTTCTTTTGGTGACAACACTTCTACACGCAAGCGGCCAATATATCTTTGGCGAATACCCCATAATCTCCCAAAAACAAGACCCGCAAGCCGTGGGTTCGGCGATAAGTTATGCAAAGCGATACGCTCTCGCGGCTCTGGTCGGGGTAGTTTCAAGCGATGAAGATGACGATGCTGAACGCGCATTAGACCGACCAAAAAATCATGCTCCCACACAACATGAGCCAAGTATAAGCGAGCGAGCTGAGAAAGCTTTTCTGCAGTTTTCCAAATATGGGGTCAGTAAAAATGAACTGCTTGCATACTGTGACGTACAAACGTCCCAAGCTTTAACCGCCGATCATCTATCCGTCTTGTCTACGCTACTCAAAGACATTGTGTCTAAGAAGGTAGATCTAAAAGCAGTATTTAAGAGAGGGGCTTAATATGAATGATCAAAAAAAATCGATTGGTGCGTTGTGGACCAGAATATCAAAGAGTGGCACTGAATATCTTTCCGGCACCATAAATGGCGTGAAAGTAGTTGTGTATAAAAACAATTACAAGAAGGAAGAGAAACAACCAGACTTCAGAATCTATGAGTCAACTGCGCAGACACAATCGCCAAAGAAAATAGAAGACGACTTTAATTTTTAGGAGGTCTTATGTTGATAGATTTTGATTTAACCGTAGGAAAATCTGATGTGATTGTGTCGTTCGAAGTTGATATCGAGCGACAAGGTAGCAGTTTGTCTGCGCTGATAGTTGACTGTTTTGTTGACGACAAACTTGTAAGCAAAGAGGCGCGTGATCTTTTTGTTAAAATAATTGGCGAGGGAGACATTATTGATCGCGCAGCTACAAACTATTTCAACCAAGAAGTGGGGGCGTGATGGTTAATTTAATGTTACTTGAGATAATAAGAGAGAATGACGACTTAAGAGATCTGGCTCGTAAGTGCAACATCGATATTACTGATATCGCGACAGCTTTTACATCTGCTGGCTCAAGAAATTTTATGAAGGTCGTGCGCGAAATGATTGAAATCGAGCGCGTGTTTAATGAAGAGCGAAGAGCAAAACACGAAGCAAATTTGCTTCAGAATAAAATTACAAAATTTGAATTTGATAAATTAGCTGAATTACAAAACCTCGCGTAAACCGCGTGGGCATTGTGTTCTACATGGAACATAAATGATGTGTTTTTTGAGGTGAGAAAATGAGTGCGCGAAAATTATTAACAGCCGAACAAGTCGCAACAAAACTAAATCTATTCGACAAAAATGGTACGCCAAATGCGCGATATGTGTGCGAGCTCGGGCGCAAAGGAGTTATTCCTAGGGTTAAAATTCCAAAGTTTAGACCTGTACTGTTTGACGAAGAGGCCATTAATCGTTTAATCGATGCCTTCGCAATTGAGGCGAAGGTTCAGCAAGAGCCCGTCTCAAATGTGCGTTCATTGAAAATTGAGGATAAAAAGCAAAACTCCAAAGGCTTTCAAAAACGGAAGGGAAGCTTATGGATAGATTAATTATATGTATTTCATTTCTCGAGGTGCGCAATGGCAGTTTATAAATCGCCTCGAGGAAAGTGGAAAGTAGACGTCACTATCAATGGACAAAGAGTAAGAACAGATTTTGCGACGAAGTCTGGCGCTGATGAGTTTCATAGATCTTTGTTAATTCGAAAAAAAATGGGGGCAGTCGAATCTCACCCCACACATCGAAAAACAATAAAAGAATCTATGCGTTGGTATTATGCCACGATTTCGTCTACGAAGGAATCATATAAAGAAGAGAAATTCTTTTTTTCTTTGTTGTTTGAATGTCTGGGATCTCGTGAAGTTTTAGGTCTCTCTAAAAAGGACGATGACCTAGAATACATCGATCAAGTTAAGTTCGAACATTTAAGATCTGTTCAAACTTATTTGGTGACATCCAAAACCCACGGTAAGTGTCGGTCAAAGCGTATTTCTGGCGTGCGAAACGACGAGGAGAGGGCAAGAGAGATCGAGCAAATATATTCTTTGGTTGATTTGCCTGAGCCGTGTTCGCAAAATCCAGAATCCTGTTCCGCGATGACACTAAGCCCGTCCCGAGTAAACAGGCTTTTCAACACCTGGAAACACTTTTTTAATGAGTGTGATCGAAATGGCTGGATAACAAAAAATCCCGCACATCACTTAAAAGCGTTAAAGGAAAACCCTAAGACTAAAAAAGTTCATGATGACGTCACAGTTCAAAGGATCATTCATAAGGCTTTTGAATTAGCCGAGTCGGTGAATCCTACGACTGGAAAATCAACTGAATATTTTTTTGAAATAGGTCAGATCTTGTGGTTTTTGGCGAAGACTGGGGCGCGACCTATCGAGGTGAAACGGTTAACATGGGATGACGTCGATTTTGCCGATGGCTCAATCAGCTTGAAGTCGCTTAAAGGTGGCTTGCGAGTTAGGTCGATTCCGTTGACTATGGAGCTCAAAGAATTTCTTTCGGAGCGAAGGTCTCAGCGTTTGAAATTCAGAGACAATCTTGTCTTTCATTCGGCCACCGGAATTGAGTTCAATATCGATGCCTTTGGCCGAGCAGTTTCAAGAATATGCAGTCTACTGGGAATTGAAGACTTCACATCCTATTGCCTTCGCCACGGTTTTGTTACTCGTGCAAGACGAGTGGGATTAAGTGTCGGTGATGCGGGAGACTTGGCCGGACATTCGAACTACAACACGACAAAGAAAATCTATTCACATCTAGTTTCAGAGGATTTAAGGCCAGCAATGAGTCAGATCGGCGCTGCATTAAAAATCGTCAGAACGGTTGGTGAGTAGTGATGACTAGAGAGTTTACCTCGGCAAGACAAAGTGTGCTCGCCACTAAAAATGTGGTGGCAGATTTTTCTTTCTGCCACCTATTGCCACCGCCTGGTCTGTCAACTTCGTCGGTGGTTTCGGCTAAACTCTCTAACCTATTGAATAAACTGCGGAAAAATGGAGCGGGTGATGGGACTCAAACCCACGGCCTTCGCCTTGGCAAGGTTCTCGATACCCAAAATGTAACACAACGAAACGCCTTGGTTTTTTGCTTTTTTCCTCAATTTTTCAATAAGTTATCGCATCAATTGAAATCAACTCAATTCAATCAAAATCATTCACAATTTTTGGTGGTTTGCCACCATATGCCACCGCTTTTTAAAACTAAACATAAACTATTTACATCGAAAACAACGGGGAATTCATGCAATTTAAGAACATTACAGATTTTGTGGAACAGCTATTTTTTGTGTCGTTAGCGGCATTCATTTTAATCATTCTTTTTGTGGTGGCACTTGCGATGCCATTGGGGGGCTGAAATGAAACTATGTACTCAAGATAAGGTATTTACATTAGATGACCTATACGAGGTCTTCGAGTCGCTTGAGCAAAAGCTGTCTGTCAAAGTTATTTATCAAGAAACGACGTATGGCGGTTCATGGAGTTGGCATCGTGGTCCGACAGCTCTAGCAATCAGTCGCGAAGCCTTAAAGCTTATCAATGAGAAAATTAAGAACAACTTGAGGGGGCAAGATGGCGCAAATTAATATCGCTGAATGTTGGTGGTCGGACTTAAGACGTTCGAAACTATCGTTACTTATGGGGAGCGAAGATCTAGCAGACGCCGCTGCACTTAGAATGTGGCGGCTTGCTCAAGAATTTTGGAGCAACGGGGATGGTTTGGTTCCGTTTGAATATTTTGAGATGCTTCCCGCGTATCAACAATTAATTGAGTGTAAACTGGCCTCTCTCCGAACGGACGTTCGGGGGTCGTTCGTGTACGTTCGGGGTAGTTCGAAGTACTTCGAGTGGATAAAAGAACAACGTGAAAATGCAAGAAAGGCCGGTAAAAAGTCGGCTGAAGCTCGCCGAGAAAAGCATGGGACCGCTCAGCCAGGTGCTTCGAAAGAGAGTGCCAAGCCTAAAAAAGAGGCAGAAAGTGAAGTTTCGCCGAACGCCCGTTCGGGAAATTCCTCGAACGCCTCGAACGTGCCGAACCCTATTATTACTGTTACTGTTACTGATATTATTAAAGATGTAGTAGAAGAAGAGCCTAAAATTTCAGAAGTTCAAAAATTTGATGATCGTTTTAACAACAACAACGAAAACCAAATTTACGAAGAAATCTTAAAGGTATTCGGTAAGAGTGTCCACTCTTCGTTAAAAAGAGACTTGGTAAAAATAAAACAAAGATTTTCGGATTCCGATGAATTCAAAGAATGGGCTCAAGGGCTTCACTCTTCGCTGACCAATAAAAATCTAGAAAAGGACTACGATAAATCAAGGTACGTTGTAGCTGCCATCAAGCGAGAGATCGGGGTCAAACGAGAAACCGGAGTTTCGGCATGAACATTCGATTTTCAGAATTGTGTGAATCGATGGCGAGAATGTGTGTGGCGAAGGCTGAATACTGGGATTTTTTTCAGGCGATCGGGGTGAAGCTCAAAGATTGGCCCGAAGGGAACGCAAAAAAAATCTTGGAAACTTACGCCGAGTTGCGAGAAACCCACGGGCACTCTTATGCGCAGCACGTTACAATTAAAGACGCTTTAAGGCTTAAAGATAGCGAATCTATACCAAGTGATATCTCGGCCCTAAAAAGTGCCTACAAGGAGGCTTTACGTTCGTTTAAACGGCAAAGATTTGCAGAGGCAGTGAGTATATCTTCACCAAACGAGGTTGATTCGCTAATTGAGAATTATTTGCAACAAAAAACAGAGCAAGTGGACGT
>ERZ724522.325-NODE-325-length-32347-cov-5.884182_pt1 | contig 32347 bp, 42 predicted proteins | sample MGYA00376055_ERZ724522 | MGnify/ENA primary metagenome ERZ724522 (study PRJEB28724, sample SAMN07190884) | wastewater metagenome | isolation source: effluent of sewage treatment plant in Hong Hong | place: Hong Kong | collected 2016-03-17 ...
CTTCACGTTCATGAGGGTGATGCTCCACCTTTCGGAAAAGTCCGCATCAGTTACCATAGGCAAGACCGTTCTGGTGCCTATCCCTCCGCTCTGAGCCTAAGAACCTTTTTTACATCGCTCAGACGATGTAACCTTCACGTTCATGTAGTGGGGCGGACTTCTCGGCTCATTTAATGCATCCGGGTAGGATACACCCCACTACCGCTCTGAGCCTAAGACCTATTTAACGTCGCTCAGACGACGGTTTAGTTTAACTTAGTACGGCCTGACAACTATATGACCCAATGTAAGGAGAGGAACCAAGTCACATGTCCAGACGGTAACACTCTGACACAACCAGATCAGGTGCTAGCGTACTAAGAATATAAGGCGGCCTGACTCTCACCAGACTGTAGGCTTTGGGTCCACCACGCATTGACACTTGTTGATAAAGTGATGCCTAGCGCCTTAAATATCATCGGAAGTTGATGCCTTCGAACATCCAGGCGTCTCGATCAAAAGTCGCCTGAATATACTCGAGGACATTCTGACCAGACTTGAGTGTCCGGCCGTCTTTCGGATTCAGGATCTGTCCGACAACAGTGTCCCGAATCAGCTTTGCCTTAGCAAGATCAGCCTTCTCAGAGAAAATGAAATGGCCAATCATTGTCGTGAATGTCATTACTCAGTTCTCCTTACGGATGATGCCGGGCTGATTCGGAAGATCTTCATGTCTCTTGGCGACCAACTTCGCGGACCACTCCTTCCCGGACTTATCGATCAATCCGCACTTGTCGCAGACGATCCTGTATTCCGGCGCCTTTGACCCGTTAGGTCTGGTCGACTTGACCACTGTCACTCGATGCGTCATGGTTCTCCTTAATCGTCGGCAGAAAAAAATATATACTGAGAAGGCTAGGATACCGGCCCATCGAAAACCAGGTATCAGCAGGCATAGAAATGTCTATGCACCTTCGTGTCTTACTCCTTCTCATTATAATACTTGTTTTTTTTGCGAAGAGCTATTACTTCTTGATTACGTGAATACAAACGCCAGGCGAGTCTAGCCAATTCAAGGGTTACTTCACTAGCATCGTTCTTACACTGCTCGCATAATTCGATTCCCCCGCAATCTTTACCTGGTGGTAAATCCAACTCAACAGTATTTGGAATATGATGCCCATGTCGAGTGTATGCCATGAAAACTCCTTAGAATATAACAACAGGGCGGCCTGACGGCGAGAACAACTGCTCGGCCCAGACTGTACATCTCTCACACCAAGGATATAGCGCCCTGAGAATCACGTATTATGCTCGTTATCGCCGTTCATGAACTCGACCCAGTGCTTAAGGTCGTCTTCCATCTTCGTGAAATGGTTCTTAAAGATCTTATCCGAATAGCAACGAACAGTTCCATCCTTGCGGGTGACCCAGTATCCGAGATATATGCGGAAGAACGTGGTCTTGACCCTACGGTCGACCAGAATATATGGTGTGCCGTTTTCCTTTGTCTTAACCACGCCGATCTCAGAAGCCAGTTCCTCGATGTTTTCCGGGGTTATCTGAACGGCCTACGGACGTACTCAGCTGTTTCCATTTAATGAATCCTCATGACTCTCTGTTTTATAAGAAATTTTGTTATTGGTTACTAAACTATAGCTCTTTCCATCATCAATGGAAAATGCGGCTGGGTTTCGTTTGCTCTGCCACATGTGCGTGTTTGAGCTCTCAGAAACATCCGTCCATTCGTCGGGGTTATCGGTTAACTCCGTGAGGTTCTCAAAATGTAGAAGTCTCTCTAAATATGAGATGGCGAATATTGCCGAAGTACCGCTATGCCCCATATCAGCAAAAGCCTGAACTACGGCGACAAGCCCGTCTATAGTTTCCTCGTCCTCACCCAGGATCTCCAATTCTCGCCTAGCATGCTCAACAAGACTACCCATTACTCAGTTCTCCTAGTCGTCAGAAGAGAAGATGATCAGGCCGTTATCAACCCGAACAAAGCGGTCAATTGAGAACGAGTCAGTAACTTCGTCGTTCTTGGTAACGTTCAGAAGGAAGATGGTGTTCTCATCAACACTATCAAGATATTCCTTTAATTCTCGAATTTGCATTGCTCCTAATAACATTTATTCTCCTTAATCAACAGAAAAAAAATATATACTGAGAAGGCTAGGATGTTGGCCCATCGAAAACCAACACCAGCAGGTGCCCGCTATTGGGGGCACGCCTTCGTGTCTTACTCCTTCTCATTTAAAGGGTTGTAATTTTTGCGGACTACGAGTCTTCAGGATTCACAACCCGGATCAGAGTTCCAGGAGAATATACGGCATACTGTTCATCGGCGAATGTTACGCGAGCATAGACCTTCTTGTTCTCAGTGACAAATTCGACGTGCTTCACGAGTCGATCCACGCCCCATTCAGGAATAACATCCCCAATCTGGAGTTGCTCTGGCGACTTCTGTACTTCCTCAGACATCTTCTGTCTCCTGTGCACGCTGATAGGTCAATGCGAATACGTCTTCCTTACATGGATAAAACTCACCAACCGCCCCACGAATAATATAATCACTCTTGAACGCTCCCATAAGACCTTCAAGTGTCATAATAACTATCTTGCGCTTTGGGCGTGTGTCAGTATCTGAAGGGAGCCCAGTAACAAAGTGGTTTGCTGTTCCACCATTTGAAATGATCCACTTCACGATTTTACTAGCAGAGTCTAGAGTCCCATCAAACTGCATCGCCTCAACGGCTACTGGTTTCTTCTGAAACAACTCTGGATGATCCATTATTCTCCTTCTTCACAAATATAAAAGGGCTACCAACGGGTGGCCTGACGGCGGAGGTTACTGCCGGCCCAGACTGTAAGACTCTGTGGTTAGGTCTTAGCACCCGATGGATCATTACGGAACAGCCGTCACGTCCTGAAGCGTCCCGACAACCCCCGAAACAAAGTCATTGTTCTGAACGAACTGGTCCTCGAAGATCTTCTCCGAGTAGAAGCGGATATTCGTTCCACGCTGAGTCATCCAGAGACCAGGATAAGCCCGGTAGTCTCGAGGGACCCCACGTCGGTTGACCAGAATATACGGAGATCCGTCATGCTTCTCAGACAGAGTCCCCTCAACGAAGTCTGCAACCTCAGCGATGTTCTCCTCGGTGATCTGAATCGCCTGAACGGCGAAGGGCTTACGAATGAACTCATTCATTTCCATTAGAATTAGTCTCCTTAGACTTATAGATGTGTTTGATATTTGGCAGACGATAATAATGTACTCCGTGATCTTCAGAAAATATGTCAGGGTTTCTAGTGCTCTGCCAAACACCAGGTCTGACTTCCTCCCAATGTTTCGGATCGTCCGTTATTGGCGTTAAATGTTCTCGCCTTGTAAGACGGTCCAGAATATAAAGCGACTTGCTTGTTGGGGTATCTGCGTTCTCTTCTAGAAATGACAGAAGTCCAAACATGGAAACCCATCCACGAATAATGTCTGGATCCTCATTCAATAAAGCAAGCTCGGTTATTACATACGCCTTCGTCTTTTCATCCATCAAGTATCCAGCGTCACATAGTTGTCATCATTGTCATCCAAGCCGCAGTCGCCTCGGCGCATATGCTTCTTGCAGAAAGCCCGAACTTCACCCTCTCCATAATCTCGAACGAGCTTCTCTCCCCGACTAGTGAATCGCTGAACAGGGTGACGTAAGACAACCCATGGCTCAGTACAGCCAGGCTGACAACAGAAGGTCTCCTTCACGAATTGCCGCAATTCACCATCAGTATTGACGGTATTAAATTGAGACAGGGCCTTCAAGAGACAATCCTCAATAGAGAAGCCGTTTAGAGTAGCGAGCTTTCGACCATGCGAATAGAAAGAGACAACATAACTGAAGCGCCACTCATCGCCAGTAAGCTCACTATCTTTCCATCGCTCAACCGTCTCAATTTCGATACGGTCAAAACGTTCCGCTTTATTATGATCAATATAAATAAGTCTAGCCATCAGATTCCTTCATCCTCTTCGGGAATGGCATACTTCCGCTCCAGAACATCCTCTTCGATGGTCACATACATCGACTTCAAATATCCCTTGATTCCGGTCTTCCCGTTATTCTCCCAGTGAGACCCGTTGATGATCATGTCGACCATCTTGATATCAGCCCAGTCAAGGATCCCGACTGTATCTTCAGTAAGATTCGTACGTCCTGAAGATGTAATCATAACGATAAGCGGCGGACGATGTCGGTAACTGACACGAACCTGAATATAGGGGCGAGGCGTCTCATCCTCATCCCGAGGATTTGTCATACGAACCGTCCACCCATCTGCAATCAACTGATCAGCAATATCAGGGTCGACATGGACTGCGAAGTTCCTATCCCCAGGAAGATTGTATTTCTTCTCAACCCCAGAGAAGTTTCGGAACGGAAGAATGATCTCGGCATTCTCCAAGACAAGACTAGCTGGCTTTTCAGGCATTATTACTCCTTAATTGTGGTGAATATAACTTAAAGATCAACAGTGTTTCGCTCATTAATTGGCCACTCATTTATTGCAACCGAAGGCCGCCGAACATCATCTAACATCGCCTTCAAGATAAGAAGGTAGTTTATGTGGTCAGTAATCTTCTCCTCCCACATCTCAGACGAATAATCAGAACTACTAGAGAGCATGTCATATATACTGACTGTGTGCTTTACCATCATCCCACCGAGACATTCCTCCGGGGATTTTCCGCTAAGCTCTGCGGCCACATGGAAATTATGAAGACGATCTTCCGTGGCATACTCTTTAGCCTTGTCAATGAGAAGACTCCGGCACTTCTCTATCTGTTTCTCTATTGAATCGTTGAAATCTTTTACAAACATCAATTCCTCCCTACAAACGCTTCAAACGATCCGAATTCATTAATAGTATCAATAGCCTTGTCGATGAGGGCCTTGAAATATGCTTTATCAATGATATCCTCAACAGAATATCCATCATCAAGCCGGGCCTTTGCCACATCTTTCTCAACCCATTTGAACCCCTTAGTTCCAGTCACAGCATAGAGTTTCTCTTCTTTAACTCTATAGAGATCTCCGCCGCCTTCAGCAACCGGAACAAATACCCCAGTCCTACCAACATGACGCATCTCGTCAAGGTCGGCATTACCAATAAAGTCCAGATACATTATTCCTTGTAGGACGGATTTCGGTTCACAGAAGTCATCAAACGTGAGTTCTTCCTTTGAGAATAACGTCTTATAGACATAAGGATGCTGGAACTGTGCTCCAACAGCAGTCCAATAACCATTTTCAAGAGCCACATAGACAGCGTCATTAACAAGGCAGAACTTCTCATACGTGCTTTCATGCTCGAAATCATAGCCATAATCCTTTCCGAAATCTGTAATGAACTGGATTATCTCTGGAGTAGCATTAGGAATCTTTATTGAATCGGTCTTAATATGAACGACCTGGAATCCTCGTTCTTGGACGGCTCGCTTCAAATCAATCATGAATAACGCACCACGCTTTGCTACAATGTTATCGCGGTTGCGGTTATCCCGAAATGGGTTATCAAATCTTGCGCTAGTGAGTCCATAGACGATGTTGATGACAATCTTAAGAGCGTAGGCCAGAGCCTCAGCATCCTTATCGTCTCCCAGAAATGGGGCGAGCTTGCCGTCAAGCAACGTACTGGCCCGCTTGAGGTCCTTATGCTTAATTGCCATTCGAGCGGTCTTGAGGTCGGAGAATTTGGATGTGTATGGGCCGAAAAGCTCGAGTAACTCGATACTCGTCGGATGCATACTCGCCACGTCCAACAAGGCGACATTCTCGTAAATACCGGTCTCTGCATATACATATCCACCCTCACCGGTAACTTCACCACAATATGTGCTCTCTTTTCCATCAAAATTGTAACCGGGAAATATCTTACTCAGATCGGTATAGATGAACCGATCCTTGAAGTCCTTATCATTTCCAAATATAATTCTCGCAGTGTGCGCCTGCGTGGAATGATTGACCGAGAGCCCAGACAGTTCTGCAAGAATTTCTCTTGCTACGAAATCTTGTTTCCTGGCTTTGAACACCGCCTCTGTGGCAATAACGTCATTGACACAGTATTCTTCAACCTTACTCCATAAGGCCTCAGGAACAGGTTGATCCCATGGAATATCTAGCTCCATATGGAGGATGCCGAGTTCGATCTCAAACTTCTTGAGTCCCTGCTTCTTGGAGCTGAAGTCATAAATATCGGTATATGATAGATTGTATGCCTCGCCGAATAGGACGTCTCGACTATTCCCGCCATTAATTATGCGTTGGCTAAGATCATACAGCTGCGGGTTTGTGTATCCAAGATATCGGGCATACAGAATATGATTATCGTATCGCCGATTGTTAAACCCGACAAGCTTCTGCTCAAATAGGGGCTCAATGTCTTGTGGGGACGGATTGATCATCCGAACAACTGTATCTGAATCTTCAGCTTTCCAACACACAACGAAGAGATTTGGGTAGACTTCAACATCGAAGAATATAAGCGGAGTATCCGATGCGCTCTTCATTTCAGGCATATTGTCCTTACCCACGAACTTCATGGTCTGGACAAGCTTTATACACGTTTCAGCATGATTAGTGCTCTTCATCGCAAACGTAAGAATATCCGTTCGCAAATCTCGAACGTCGTAACCCAGCCCAGAATCATATGCATCCTCAAGGATCTTATGAATGAAATCCACAGAAGGCTTAGTTCCTGGATGAATCTCCTTGCGAATGTTCCGCGCAATAAGATCCCGAAGACTGCGTTCACTCTTCATACTCTGATTCTCTAATATCTTCTTCTCCCTTTTAGGAAGACCACCATTCAAGGGAGTCACGTTGAAGTCATTACACTTTGTAAGCTTCCGCCTCAAAGATGAGTCTCCAAGAAGTGTCTTTATTTCAATCCCAACGTCATATATGGTTGACAACTCTTTCACATCACCAACATATGAGTAGTGAAGATGCAGTCCTTGTCCGCTTTTACTCAATTCGGTATACGTTGCGGGCCATGACGCAGCAGCCTCGAGGTTCAATTCTAGAGACTTATTTCCATCTTCGTCTGTGAGATCGAAATCAATAACGATATGATCTTCTGGGACCTTAACGTAATGTAATCTCGAAGTGTCAAGATCTGAGAGTTTAGTCTGGACGTTGACCCACTTCTGGATTGGCGTTCCTTCTTCGTTGGCATATTGTGCTGGCTGGTCGAAATATGACTCATCGAATAATGATGGCTGGTTTTCTAACTGAATAGAATATGGATGATCCATCTTAATTGGTAGATCAGTTCTAGGCGGAGATGGTGTTAAATGCTTGAACCCCTTATAATAGCTACGCACATCGCCCCCATCCAACCAGAATCTCTCATGAAACTCTTCGAAGTAATCCTTAAGGTGCTCTCTCAATTTATACTGTGCCAGCATCTTGTCAATGCCGGTATCTTGACAGAACTCCTTGTACATCTCCCAGGCCCGCTTTAGAGTTATACCATCTTCGGCCTTGAACACATCAAAATATGCCTCAATGAAGTTGTAGAAGACGTCAGTCTGGAGCATCATTTCTGTGGGCCGATAGCCAGAATAATAATTTGCCCCCATTGCCTTGTACCGTTCCAGACAATGATAAGCAATTGCGCCCAACTCGAAACCAACCTGGTCCATGAGAATATGATAGGTATCATGATCAATCGTCCGTTGAGTAGGAACAACATCAATCAGTCTCCTAATAACACCAGACTTTGCGTCTGTGATTTTAACTGGAACGTTCGTTCCCATAAATAAGAAGGCATTCGACCTAGCTTCGAATGGGGTCTTATACTTCTCATTGATTGTCATTACCTCGTGTGAGACAATAGAGTTCAACTTGGTGTTATCATAGATCCTGGAAAGATCACCATCGTGTTGGATGGCTACCAACGGATTTGACTTGAATGAAGCCGTTGCGAAACTATTGTTATTACCAGCAAGTTCCCGGGCATCAAACACTGCGGTGTATCCATCAAAGAGTCTCTGAATAATGTTAAGAATTGTCGATTTACCACTTCCAGGAGGACCATAGAATACAAGAAACTTCTGGATCTTCTTAGACTCACCAGAAACAACTGCGCCTATAGCCCACTCAATCTTCTCACGTTCCTCTTCAGAATATAACGTCCCAACAATCGTATCCCACGCATCCATCCTTCCAGGGAGAAGAGCATATGGTAGTCTACGACTGACATAGTCAGACTTTCTGACTGGAGTATTGAGGAATGTAAGTTTCTCGTCTAGATTCTGACTGTTTCCACTACTATTCCGAAGGAACCTCTGGAACTCATCCCAGATTCTTGTACCGTTAGACTCAAGCGTCAGAACATCGTACCTTATGTTATTTCTCTCTTCTAGCTCTAACGCATAACGATACAAGTCAGCATCAACAAGGCGCTGGACGTCATATATCTCTGTCGACCAGAGGTTAGTCTCTTCATCCCATACGGCATAGAAAGACCCACCTCTGGTCATCAGATCTTTAGAGCGGCCAACCTTCCAGTCCGGTCGGATCTGTGGAGCGCCATTCTTATTTTCTTTAACCACTATCCTATAGAAATCCACAAACCCTCCCTTCACTAGATCGAAGTTTCGTTCTCAATAATATATTCGCAGAATTGGTACCAAATCTCAACTCCTCGCTGATCTTCTCTAGGATCTTGTAGTGGGAATAACCCACCAAACCCGTCATAATCGTATGTTCTCCACACAAAGTCAGATAGGATAAGTTCTACGTCCTGTGGATCGAATCCATCGTCGGTCGAATCGGCAAGTCTTAAATTAGATATGAACCGCCAAAACCATGTTTGCTCTGGGATATCGGTCTGGAAACTCGCTCGCCTAGAAAACCCAACCAACATTTCCAACACTGAACAACCATCATCAAACCAAGATGTATCCAAAGCCAAACCAGACTCTCTAATGAAGTCCAATCGTAGGTCTTTACCATCTTCCATCCGGTTATCATCCCCAGGTAATAACCATACAAATTCTGTTGTATACAACAGATGCAATAACTTAGAATATGTATTATAAGGAATTTCTACCAGGTGAATCTTTGCGTAGAGCCATTCAAAATATAGAATTTCAAGTGACTCGTCCATCTCTAATCATCCCATCTGAACTTTCTTACTCCAGAGGAATGTTTGATTTCTTCTGGAGAGTCATCGAGGCCAAGAATCTCAACCTCATAACTCCCATGATCTAATAGGACTTCGTATTCGCACTCTCGATCTTCATTCCGAATATAGACAACATTTGGATCCATAGATCCATGCCCGAAAAGAAGATCACCAACAACATTTGAATAGTTATAGACAGGAACTTCCCTGTCATCTACAAGAATATCGTCAACCTTGAAATATGTGAGCGTTGTATGGACAAAGTCGAATTCGTTGTCAAAGAATTCATCGCGATGAAGAACATAAATCTTCTTCTCCATACGAAGTTTCACTTCTTCATCGAAGTCCCAATGATCGTCTTTCGTTTGAAAGATGTTGTTCACGGGAAGTTTCTCTCTGTTCTGGATCTTTGCGTAAACCTCGTTCAGAGGAACCCCATCTGCGATCATATTATCGATTCGCTGTTGAACTTCAAGATCCACAGTTATCTCAGAGGGATCACGTTTAGGAAGGATCTCCTCCGGAGAACGAACAAATACTGGATCACTAGTTACTTCTACGTCGTCATTTATGACAACGACATACTCGGGTTCTTCTGTCTCTTGGACAGGATCCTCTTCTATTGAAGTCTCGTATAGATCGGTTCGTGCCTTATCAGCAACTTGCTTCCATCGATATGCTCCAATGGCATAGCCAATTCCGATGCCTCCAGCTAACGCTGCGACACCAACCCCAACAGGAAGAGCCCATGGACTGTTTCTTAGACCATCAAAGTCAATATTCATAATTCCTCCTCACAATTTGTCAAATATGACACCATCAACATTGAAGTCGAGCAGAATCGATCGCTCTCGGTTATTGATGAAGTCCTTATTATAGACGTCGAATAGACCAAAGTCGATGTAGTTATCGCCGTCTCCACCAAGATACCAACCGACAATGGCTCCGGCACGAGACCGCTCCATTCCGAATGCGTCATATGCTTCATTTAGGAACACATGACCACGAGACTGAAGGAGATGATTCAAATAGTTCTGCTGGTGCTGAACAAACAGACGATTAAGCTCTGCATCCTTCTCCCATGCGGTGCAATATTCATCGAAGAATCGGGCATAAGGAGAGAATTTATTCGGATCGGCAACCTTCAGAACTTCTTTAGCCTCTCCATCCTCAGTCTCAATAATCTTGGATTCGACAGCGTGGTAAATATCAAGCTCACGCTCAGCACCAAGCTCAGTCCTAACTCGACCACGATAGTCCTCATAGGCCTTATGCAGAAGTCCGACCGTGGCAGTTAATGCCGTGTTTCTCTTCGTCAGAGTAACATGAGACCCGGTTAATGCGGCGATTGATGCGCCAGAAATAACAACTGCCGGGCCATAAAGGACTGCAATATCAACAGCCCCACGTCCGTAGACATAGAGAAGGTCCTTGTAATAGTCCCGCTCGGTGTAATCAGACTCTGGGTTCTCGATGTTGGACTTCATCTCCTTGACGGTGTCAATGCCGTCCTGAATATCATCAAGCTTCGAGTCCAACTTGAGCGTCGCTCGGCAGGCCAATACAGTCCCACCAACGACGCCAACCACACCGAGACCGAATAGAATATGCGGTGAGTTCTTACGGCTACGAAGTACTGCCGTAGCAACAGATCGAGTAACTGAATTAGGAATGAGTTTCACTCCTACCTCCCTAACTTTCCTTGAGCCTTGAGTCGAATATAAGTTGCTGTTACCTGAGAGTCGGACATCTTGTCTACCTTCGCTGTCCACTTCTCTCCAGAATATGCTTTCTTCAATTCTTCACGTTCGAGATTATTGGACAACTGTAGATCTCCTTCTACAACGGTTCTGGATGTGGTAAATCGAGCAAATATCCCTCACGCACCTGTCGGATTTCCGATCCGCGAAGAGTTGCCCAACCCCACTTGTTATCTGTATATGCCGTTGGGAGCCCAACAAGTTGGTAAAGATCAGCTACAGAGGCTACATCATACTTATCGATTATATCTTGAAGAGATTCCAAAACGAGTTCGCTCTCGCTTCTCGAATTCAGAATCAATTCATTGCTTGATCGATTTGTGGAATATGTCGGCTGATCCGGCAGATTTGCTCGTCCACCATACCTAGGATCCGGAGTGTATCCTCGGTTTATAGGTGAATTGTACGTTGTTCGAGGGCGATAGTCTGGGACACGTCTTGGAGAGGCGGATTCGCCATAGACCATCCGCTCAATCCCCTTAGTAGTAGCGTCGACAAGTAGGTTCCTAAGCGCTGGAAGTAGAACCTCAGCCCCAACATATCGAGCAACAGTCTGAGCATCCCCACCAAGGAAGACGTCCTTCATCCTCTCACCGAGAGGCTTCTTTCGGGTCTTGACTTCTCCCGTGACCACTTTCTCAATTGGAGCCCGCTCATCTTTTGGCTCTTTACTCTTATTTGAATTACCACGGTAGTCCGTCATGTGACTTCCCTTCAGCTTCCCTGTGGGTTATAGGGAGGAATATTGAACCCCTGCTGGGTCGGAATAGCTGGCTTATCCTGAACCCTGGCTGCCTCCTCCAAATATCCTGTGGGCATGATGCCCTTGAGGAAGGTCATGAGACGCCCCTCGTCTGTCGAGAGCAGCTCAACCAGCTCGCCATAAGCGTTCGTGTTCTTGAACCACTGCCGATTCTCATCGGTCTTGACGAAAGTACGATTGTCAGCGCTCTTCTCGCCATACGCCATAAGAATAACGTCAAGAATAGCATTAATCGGGACCACAAGATCCTGCTTCTTGATGGCCTCCTCGAAGCGCTGTTGGCTTGCGCCAAAGAACATTGCCTGAACCTGGATGGCCTCAGCCTTATTCAGGTGGAAATAGAAGGTCTCGGTGATCTTATTACCCTCGAGATCCTCATAAGTAATATCCTGTTTGAGCATTTACTGATTCCTCTGTATGGTTTTGGTACGACATTAGAAAAATCGAAATCCCTGCTCGGAAGCAAGAACTTCGATTTTGAGGACTATGCCTCGATTGGCTCGTCTTCCTCAGATTCCTCCGAGTCCAGACTCTCCCTGATTGCATCGTACAGATGCGTCACCAGTTCCTTAGCAGCATACCCGGCAAGAGCGCCGAGTACGAGCTTCACAACGATGTGCACTCGCGGTTCGTCAGGTTCATCCGGAATCAGGTCTTCTAACTCCATAACTTTACCTCCCTTTGGTTTGTCCTCTATTATATGCGTTGTATTATATGCGCTAGATGGGTTTCACATAGTTGTATTCAAACGCCAGACATGGACGTCCATCTTCAGATATAACTGATGTGAATTCAAGCTCCATAAGTTTATCGGAATCCCACCCTAATTCCCCAGAATGGGACGTGGGTTGGAGACCGATTTTCTCGTAGAACGTATCCAACGTCACATATAGGTCAGTCACTACATTAGCATTTACGTCGTTCTGAGCCTTACGTAGCGTCTCCATATCAGACATGAAATATCGCTTTGTATACAACTCGCAACACAACACGGTTCCGCTACCAGCAATAACCGTTTGAGCACTAACGGGGCTTTTCGACAACTTATCTTCGGCCATCTCATCTCGGATCTTCTGTTCCTTGTGTTTTCCGAGTTCGTCGATGACCTTACCCTTGTATTCGACGAATGCCTTCTCCGTTATTGCGTATGCACTAACAGCTGCTGCTGTACGCTTGCTGTGTGAGCGACTCGCAAGGACCACAGATCCTATCGTGGCTGTTCCTGCAACCGCCGGGGGAATATAAAGCTTCCAGACCAGCTTAGCCCTACGAATCGTCCTGGCATTCACATCCTCGTCGTCAGGAACACCGTTCTGACTCTCTTCCTCTTGAATCGCCTCACGGGCATTCCATGACGCCTTCGCCGCCAAATATGCGGTTGCTGCAACACCAGTTATAGCAACAGCCGTAAGCAGAACAGGCGCATTCCGATTGGCAAGCTGCCCAACACGTCGAATATGGTTATCAATCGTCATCGAGCTTAGCCCTTCTTTTCTCGCAGATTGAGACGTAGATATCCATAACCATCCAATAGATGGCAGGAACGATAAAGAAGAAGAAAACGAGCACCAGGAAAATGCTCATGAAGATATGCGGCCAGGTCATCGGTTCCTCATTTCCCGGACGAAGACCCAGATGAGCCAGAGCCCACCGGTTAGGAGCGTCATCACGACATCTCCAATGAAGCTTAGGCAACCATAGTTCCTACTACTACCATTCATGATAATATCTCCAATATACTCGGTACGATACAGTCGTGCTTGCCTTGCCATGTCGCTCCTTATCGGATGACAAAAATATAAAGAGGTGTGGATCTTACGCCCACTACAACGCCTAATGACGTTTGCCTCTCATTATATAAGTTGTAAAAATTGCGGACTGGAGAAAGAATGAGATCCCTTGTAGGACCCCATTCCTTTGGTTGCTAACTACTGACCTGCCCAACCAGGTGCTCGGTCAGCTTTTCAGCAGCCTTCTCAGGGATCTTGGAACCCTCCTTTGTGAGTAGCTCCATGCTACCATCGCTGAGATACACCACGATCACGTCCTTCAAGTAGTCAGCAGAGACCACGGACAGTGACCCAGGCCCGGACTGCATGACCTTCAATGCAACAACGCCCGTGGCAGTCATCACAAATCCAGCCACCACCAAAAGGGCCCAATTCTCATCTGCCCACTGCTTAAACTTTTCCTTCATGTTAATTACCTTTCTTGTTGGTGATCTCGGAGGTTGAAAAATCGAAAGAACTGCATCTCAGTCCTCTCATACTATAAATTGTAATTTTTGCGAGTTAGCTAGAGTCCTCTTCGTCTTCTCCATCATCCCAAAAATCATGTTTGATGTTCAGTTCACATGATATTCTATCTCTGAGAATATCACTACAGAGATCTAACCGTTCTTGAATCCTCTGAATATCATGTAAGTCACTCTCAATGGATAGATCTTCCAATATATCTCGAAGTGTTTCCCGAATCGCTTCAACTCCGTCGTCAAACACTTCTTGCCAGTCTGGGGTAATATCACTCATCGTATAATCTCCTCAAATAAGAAAAAGAATGAAACCCATTGCAGGTTCCATTCCGTTGACTCAGCCCTTCTTCTTGATGCGGTAGGCGACCTGACGGGCGTAGGCTCGACGTCCCTGCATCGCGCTCACGGCGTCGATCAGCTTGGCTACTCCTGCGAGTGCCACACCGACGGCTCCGATGGCCGCGACTGGGTTCTCTTCGAACTTCGCCTTCAGCTCTTCCTTATTCATCTTTGTCTCCTTGGTTGTGTCTCCTATTAAAGGGCTTGTAGAATATGCGAACCCAAAAAATCCCCCCGGGAAAAATTTGGAGTCCTTGTAAATATGGCGAAAACACAGAAGCTGTGTAGAACTCGTTAAAGTCCCACACAGCTTCTGTGTTCGATCCCCTTCTGGTTCTCAGTTGTCCAGTTTCGCTCGAATCAGCGTCCCTAGGGCCTTCGTAGTGATCACATGTGCATTCTCGTAAGCGACGATGATCAGCACGCCAAGCAGATTTCCCCCCACCACCGCCATCGTGTCACGACTCATCTTCTTAGGCTTCTTCTCAGCCTTCAGCTTGTTGAGTCGCTCCAAATATGACAGCAGTACGGGGTAATGCTCGGCGTCCGTATCACACGCCTCCAACTCCTCCGTCACTTTCGCGATCAGAACGTCCAGTCCATCGGGGTCACTCTTATCGAACAATTTCGACATCGTCTCTCCTTCTGTGGTCTCATTATAGCAGTTGTAGCTATTGCGACTAACTATGAGACCTTAGGATATTCCGGTTCGACTTCTCTGACAACCTTAAAGAGGATTCGGGCTTGAGTTGGCTCGAAAGGGAAGCTCGCTAATGTCTTCCATAATTTTGTCGGCCGTACTATTCCCGCCTAAAGTCTTATAAGGGGTATAAATATGGGTAATGAGGTTTTCATATTCGTCACTAGAGACCCATCCACGATCAATATATGTGGCACCAATGTAGTGGAATATCTCTCTCGAGAGCCCTAATAAGAGTTGAATTTCTGCATCTTTCTCTTTTTGTCGTTGAGAAAAGAATTTCCAAAAACCTGCTGACGCAAGAATCGTGTATACGCCTGTGAATATGAGGGCCCCCCATTGATCCCAATCCATGTAGACCCCTTTTAAGACTAGGCCTTCGGACCACCTTCAGCCGAAGAAGCAATGTCGGACAACGTAACGCCAATCGGTGAACGCTCTAATTCAGCAATCTGACTATCTGGAACCATAGTGTTCTCCTTGGCGAAGTTCGTTGTATTAATCTTTAGAACTATACCTAAGAACGTCGCAACTGCAGACGCAGTTCCAACAACCTCGGGGCTGTAATTTCCCCACCAAAGCTGGCTGATAGTAATATACAACGTAGCAGCAGCTGGAAATACTATAGTCAGTAAATTCTTAATAAAATCATATGACTTATTCGATAAGTTAAACAATTAGCTCTCCTCTAGTTCGGATAAAGAAGGATACCCAGTTTCTCCTTCTTTACTTGAGATCTCTACATACTCAGTGATACGCATCTTAGTGGTAGTATTATACTCGCCATCGATGCTCACTATGTCACCAACATTATAGTCATGTCTATACTGATATCTCTGTGTTGGGGACAACTTTGGATTGACTAATGAGACCATCTTCTGAGATTTTAGAGCCTCGGCGCCACGAACGCCCATCATACCAACAATCTGATTGACTGCAAATGGGCTCATAACCGGATTAAATGTCAAATCTTCAGCAATGTCTGTAGCATCTAGATATAACCAGCGCCGATCGTACCCCTCAGGAACGACATCTACAAATAAATTAAGCCACTTACCATGAACTAACACCGCATTCTTGTACTTTCTCAATGACCAGAAGTACTCGGCTGATTCTAGGTCGCCATTCTCATATGAGAAGCTTACAGTCTTTGACTTGTCTTCTCCTCGGTGGAATTCTAGAGCGAATAATCCGTTATCGCCCTGTCCTGGGATTTTTCCAGGTCTTAATGAGCGAATCCCAATATCTTCACTCTCAAGGAGCTTTAGGACCTCAGTATATACGTAGCCTTGTTCCAACAGCTTCTCTATGTCGTTAGGACTTATTAACTCCTGTTGTAAGTCTGGAGATTCAAGTATAACGAGCGTTGAGATTCCATTCTTAGGATTATACAGTGCTGGTGGATAAATATGGTCTCGAATGAGTTTTGCTGCCTGACGCCATGGTCTATCTACTAAAGCCCGATACCCCCATGGTAAATATGCATACGTTCTTGTATGAACATTGAATCCAATCGCACGTTGATCCAAGAATGTCTCGAAACTACGCCCAGTAATCGTTAGTTCCATCCCATCTAAACCAGACGAAATATGATGATCTTCTACGATCATGAGTTCTCTAGTGTTAACGTGGGATATGAAACTACCAAGTGGGATTTGATTTCGAATGTCATGATCGGCTTTAATTGTAAATTCGCCAGCGTCTCGGTAGCGCTCTATCCATGTGACTTCATTCCAACCGGTTAATAAACTAGCATTCTTAAGCCAAATATCCATTCCGTGTTGAGGTGGGAAAACCATGATGTCCATCTATAGCCCCCAGAACGCCCGCGAGTAACCGATATGAGTAACAAAGAAGTCTGTAGTGTTCAGTGCATATCGGTTGTCTCCTGGAAATATAAGAGGCCACCAGGATGCTGACGAATCAATCTTGTCTATGAGATTTATTTCATCAGCATCCCTGGTGACTGATATTTTACGAGTACTAGGGTTACTGGAGAATTTCAAATGATCGCCTGGTTGAAAACCAGTCCCTCCTACAAAATCATAGAGAAAACCGGCGTCAACACGAAACTTCCAATCCGGGTTCCAGACGTCAAAAATCTCAAACGTTTCAACGGTATCTGTGAAGTCACCCTCAAGACTAAAACCTGTCGGCGCAGTCGAGACATTTTCCTGGATAGATTCTGGGAACTGCCCACCATAAATCGTAAGAATCTCGGGATACAACCCTCGGAATATAGGATCTATACAATTGAACGAGATGTTTAATGTCGGTTGCGCATCATTATAATTCATCTCTAGTTTGTCAATTGTTCCTTGAATGTCAACGACTCCTGCACCCTGATATGAGAACTCAAGTCTTAACAACCCATCCTTACTATCGTAAATTCCGCGATAGATCCGGTCTCTTAAACCATTCGCGGTGTTTTCTGGAAGATCTGGAAGATAGGGGTTAAGAATTATCGTAAATTCTATAACTCTATTCTGCATCCCAATTATGAATGCATCAGAAGATCCGGAGGGTGCGCGAGGGTTTCGACGCCGATCGAGCCCCATGGCATCAAGTCCACTAATCGACTTTAGCTGATACTCGCCTCTAAACAACGACGGAACAAGGAAGACGTCAATAACCCACTGTCCACCAGCACTAACAAGCGTCATCCGGTCAATATTCACGGAACCTCCAATTCCATTTTGACGCGAGCAATCTGACTTCGCGTATTCCGATAAATATCATCAGCACTTAGAGCCTTAGGAGAATAGTTGTTCTGCTCGAACCGGATCTCGGTGGTTCCAGACGTAGGCGCTTGTTCTTTAGAGCTGTTCTTTGTTGATGTCCTAGTATCTCTAGCAATTGTGGCTGCCACCGAATAAGAAACACCAGTTGGTATACCATTAGTCGATAATAGGGATCCGATGTTCTTTGCGTCCTTAGTGACCGACGTTAAATCCAGAACGGGAGTTATTGTTGGCTGGAAATCGGAGATGTTCATCATTCCAAACGCGAGGTCGTTCATGATGTTATTGAAAGCGGACACTGATGATGCTGCCAGATCTTTAGATGCCATCTCAACACTACGGTCATCACGTAATGCGTTGGTAAAGCCCTGAGCAACATCCTGACCGATCCAGTAGAACACCTTTGAAGGCGATCGACTTAGGATTTTGTCTTTGAATGCACTAATGGCTCCACCCGCCAAATCCTTAACAGATGTGATTAACCCATCTGCCTTCGAGGCAAGACCTCCTGTAACTCCGTCTATAATGGCTTTAGCTAACTCAAGCCCCGCAGATCGAATTCTATCATCGTACTTCTTAATAGCTGCGGTTAAACCTTCTAGTAACTTAATGATTAACTTACCAGCCTTATCGGTGAAGTCGATGGCGTTATCAACAAGGCCGTCAAGGAACTTAATAGCGGTGTCTTTAGCACAAGTAATAATATCTCCGGCCTTGTTGCCGATCTCATCGATGAGTGTCTTTATAAGATTAGCGACTGCGGTAATAACTTCAGTCGCATTATTAGAGAACGCACCTAAGAACTTGACCAGAAGATCAGTCGCTGTATTAACCAGGTATATAGCTGCGTTCCCGAGCCCTGTAATGATGGCAGCGAGAATATTCGCACCGGCCTGGATAACCTGCCCGATATTAAGAGCAATTCCATTCAAGAACTGAGTAAGAAGATCAATTCCGGCCTGGACCATGTTAAGTGCATGCGCCATAAGCCCCTGCAAGAATGACACCATGAGATTAGAAGCAGCAGCCATGAGTAGACCCACATTGTCGGCCAGACTCTGGACGAAGCCGGTTAGAATCTCAACACCAAGCTGTGTTATCTGGTAAATATTGTCACGAACACCCTGCATGAAGTTCAATAGAAGAGTAAGGCCAGCTTGAACCATCACTGGAGACTTCTCAATCAATATAGCTGCGGCCGTGTCAATCAGAGATGAGAAGGCTTCACCAACCTTCGGCATAATCTTGATGACCATATCTAGGATCTTTTCAAGAATTCCCTGGAAGCTGTTGATTATCTCTGGTGCGGCGTCCAGAAGGACCTTGACCAGACTAATAATTCCTTCGGCGAACGCCTTAACAAATCCCGGAACGGCAGCAATAATGGTATTTAGTATCTTAACTAGGGATTGAATGCTCTTCTCGCCAGCATTCCCTAATTCCACAAGAGCCTTTGCCACTAAGAATGCGCCAACACCAAGAAGGGCAAATCCGGCGCCTATAACCATTAATGCAATACCCATTGCTTGAAGAGCGCCTAGTACCGGCGGGAAAGCCGCTAAAGCTACCGCTGCCGCGCCAAGAATAAGAAGAACTCCAGCAATACCTAGGAGACCAACAAGAATCGTCCCCAAACCAAGATTGCCAACGATCTCAAGCGCCTTTGCTAGAATAATAACAGCACCAGCAACAGCGATGACGCCCATTACACCTAATGCTGCTCCTTGAATGGCATTCACCGCTAGAACAAGCATGAAGAGTGTTGCACCTACGCCAATAAGGCCGGACACCATATCGCTGAAACTCAGTTTCCCAACTGTCTCAATCGCCTTTGCAATGATCCATAAAGACACAGCCATTACACCAAGTCCGGCTGCAACTTTAAGAAGATCTAGGTCATTAAGAACATACGTGAATGCGGCAATTCCAGCTAAAGTGAAGCCTAGGCCTGTGAGACCACGAATCATCTCGTCCCAGGTCATATCAGAGAAAGCCTGAATAGCCTTATGTACACCTCTAAGCCCAAATGAGAACAGAAGGAAACTTAGGCCAACTTTCCCGACATCGGATCCACCCATAAAGTGGACTGCTGCAGCAAATAAACCAAGCGATGCCCCAACACCAACTAACCCATGCGCAAGGTCCTTCAAATCTATCTTTGAGAATAGGAATATAACGCCGGCCAGAACGCCTATGGATGCTCCTAGAACAATCAAGCTGAATGCACTTCTTAAGAAGCTCGCATTATTTTTAGCAAAGAACTGCAGTGCCATTGTAAGGATCTGGATTGCGCCGAGAACTCCAAGAAGTCCCTTAGCTATCTCGCCCAAACTAAGCCTCGACATCATCCACAAAGATACAGAAAGTACTGCTGCTGCACCAGCAAGAAGGATCATTGACGCAGCAAGACCCATCATCTTAGCAGGATTCGTCTCGATCTTTGCAAGTAGAGCCATAGATGCCACAAGCTGACCAAAGCCGACAGCAAGAGCGCCTAATGAGGCAGCAATCTTCTTAGCATCAATAAAGGAAAGAACCAACACAGATGCTGTAAGAACTGCAACTGCTGCGGCAATACGGAGAAGAGCATCGGCTTTGACCTTCAACTGGAAAGCCTTCAAGGTATTGCCGAACTCTTCAAATAGGCCAGAAACTTTCTCCAAGAAATCAAACTGACCGAAATCTAGTTTCAGACCCTTCTTGAAGAAGGCCGCAAGAAGCCCAGTAATTCCCCCAAGAAGACCTACTTGTATGACCTTTAAAGCAGGATCAAACGCATCAGCACTAAATACGCTGGCTACTTTAGAACCAATCGTCGAAAAGAAAGTGCTTATCGCATCCCAAATTCCAGTAAGAACTGCTTTGACCCCGTTGAAGAATGCCTTAAATCCGTCCCCAACAGCGCTTATTGCGCTCTTCGCCTTCTCTCCAATTACAGAAAGACCGCTAAGTTTATCGATTATCTTCGAGAGAAGACCCTCAGACTCCTCAGCGCCGGGGATAGCTTCCCCACTACCGCCACCGAATAGACCAGCTATCTTATCTTTAGCAGTCTGAATAATATCGCCAAGCTTCTGGACTCCGGAGTTGATGAAATCGAAGAACTTCTTGATTCCTCCGCCCTCAACAAGCATCTCACGAAGCTTGGATATGAAATTACCAACTCCGGCGCCAGCAGCTAAAGCATTACCACCGAACCCGAAGATTATTCCGGCGAGGTTGCTAAAGACACTGAAGATACCTTTAACAATTTCCACTCCTATTTTGAAGATAGAAAAGACTCCGGTAAATACGGCCTTAACCTTAGCGGCAGTATCTGCACTCAGTATAAGTTTCTGAGTGAATTCTTTAAGACTTGTCGTCATCTTGATGAGGGTCTCAGCCGTCATCGGCGGGAAGACAGTACGGAATGCGTCTTTGATCGGGGTTAGGATAGAACTTATGGCTGCCAGAGTGTTCATAAGAGCACTCATCAGTTCGTTTCGACCGCCAAAGGCTTTCCACCCCTGAAGAAGCGTATTTCTAGCATCAGACCAACGATCGACAGCGCCACCTATGTAAGAGTATAACCCAGAGAATAGACCTTTTGCTTCTCCGAAATCGCCGATGATCATTTTAAAGGTAGTAGACCACCCGGTACCAATAGCTTCTTTGATAGTTCCAACCAGCTGAGTTGCTGTTTTCACTTCTGTTGCTGCCGCCGTTGCAGTCTTAGCCATATCCTGAATGGCAGCAATTTGTGATTCTGAGAAACCTTTGGCGGCTAGGGAAGAGGCGTCAAGATCTCCGGAAAGTCCACCAAGAGTTGTAGTTAGAACATCAGCAGTGAGCCACCCCTGCTCTAGTGAGTAACGGAAACTATTACCTGCATCTTTCCACTGTTCGAATGTCTGCCCCATAGGAACGTCTTTAAGTGTTCCCATAGCTTTAGCGGTCTCAAATAACTGAGTCTGGAATGCCTCTCCACCAAACCCAGCCTTCTCAACCGAAATCCAGTCCTGAAGTCTCACGGTTCCTGTCGAAATCGCCTGAGACAACTGATACATGCCGGTTGCCGCTTGTTCGGCATTTGAGCCGGACATTGCAGCAATGTTAGCAATACCCTTAATTGACATGACTGAGGTGTCTAGATCAACGCCAGCGGCGGTGAAAGTACCAATATTCCGAGCCATCTCGCCGAAATTATAGATGGTCTTATCCGAATACTCATTCAACTTATCAAGAGAGGCTGTGACCTGATCTAGGGTGGTCCCCTTACTCTTGGTGTTTGATAAGATAGTCTGAATAGAGTTCATATTTGTCTCATACTCAGAGAAACCATCCATGATCGGCTTCAAAGAAAGAGACTTAGCAAGACTAAAACCAGCATCTATCGCACGATTCGTTATGTTTGCTAGAGCAGTAATACCAATTGTTGCTAAAGCTGCAAATTTAGCACTGACGCCCTCAATAGCAGATGCCATCGGCCCCATGTTGAACTTATTTGCTGCACCCTGCAGCTCGTTCATGCTATCTGCGCTCTTGGAGAAATTCAAGCTTTGCTTTAACCTCTCGAGGGTCGATAATGTGTCACCAACCCTCTTTTGGAAGGAGGTGTTATCAAATGTAAGAGAAACAACTCTGTTCTCTACAGACGTAGTCATGACTGCACCTGCCTCCAGATGTCGGAAACGATCTTGTCAAATACGGGACGAATCCCGGGATTGATATAGTCTCTTCCTTGAACGTACCCCCCATTACGGGTGCCGTGCCCATACTGGATAAGGATAGCGACCTGCTTGCCGCCTTCGATGTCCGTGTTGTACCATTCAATCCCGGGATTCGATTTGTCGCGGATTACACGATACCCCCATGAGTCTGCGGCCAGACCTGTATCTTCTGGTGTAGCATCCGCTAGAGCATCCACTCCCATTTTGCCATATCGAGAGAGGTTTCGATAAAGACTCCCATCGGTCATCTTCTTTAGGTATGCTTCGGTGTTCTTGAAGCTTCCAGTTGATGAAAACGAAAACATGGAGTCTCCTTAGATCTTTCTATACAGTTCCAACATCCTCTATGCTGAACGTGTGTGCCTGATAATCTCCACGAATATCGGCAAACGTGTCAATCCATGCTCTGGCAATGAATGTGGTCGATACTCCCCATCCAGAAGGAATCTGGATCACTCGACTAATAGTCGCAGTAGTTCCCATGGCGGTCCCACTCTTAGGCGCGATAATAGAGTTAGTTCTCATCACAGGCGTAACTAAGTTCGTTGACTTAAAGATGGCAAAGGCGCAGCCAACAACGGCACCGCCTCCACCGGCACCCTCCATAAAGAATGCCTGCGCATCAAACCTATAGTACCGTTCAACTTCCGGGGTTAATGTTATGCTTAGACCTGTGACAGAAACCCAGTTTCCAATGGAAAGTGGAACAAGAGAACTATTGGTAGTGCAGCCAAGAATGCCTTTCCCGGCGCCATCTACATATAACTTATTCGCCGCATCTGTGTCTGCGGTTGGCGCATTGCTGACTGTAGCGTCAGGAACAATTAATCTTCCAGCATCCGTAACAAATGCGCCAGAACCCTGAACGACAGTGCCTCCTGTCCCATCGGCACGAACAATAGCATTATCAGATGAGCCGACAGTCCCACCAAGACTTCCCGGAGGGCCGGTTGGGCCGGGAGGACCGATAACGGATCCAGCGTTTATGGTGCCTCCATCATGCCGAGATAGTATTAAATCCCCACTAGAAACTGAACCACTAACAATCGCCTGGTCCTCAATTGCCTGCATTCGAGCAGCAGTAAATCCTGTAACTGTAGCCATTAGAAATTCCTTTACTCTGTTGTATCAGAAAGACTATATGAATCTGGAGTCAAAGTTGTGACGTTTGCGTTAAGTATAGTAAATGTCCCTGTCGTGCTATTAACGGTTATTAGCTCTGCGTGATCGGTCGATGCCGTCCAGGTACCATTACCATTATCGGAAATACTAATAGCTACTATGCTAGATAGGTCTTGTGTGTCACTGATTCTATACTGAAAATCAGTCTCATATACCGCATTCGCCTTCTCTAATCTAAACTCGTCATTAGGCAAGAGGAATATGTATCCCTCATAATCACTTGATGCAGTCCATGTCCCATCACCATTATCAGTGATCTTCATATAGGCCCAGTTCTGCATAAGCATGGGAAGACCGAGTACTGTCTCTATCGTTGGTGTATATGTTTCGTCACCATAAAGGCGGCGCTCAATTTCAATTAGAAGTCCTGGATCAACTTCGTCAGTGATAATAGTCATATAAGTAATCGGCGAACCACTACCATCACTATTAAAATCTGATACCGGAGTCGGATACGTCGTTAACTCCCAGGCTATTTCTACTGGTTCTAAGCTATCAGCCTGCGTCTCATAAGTCCGATCGACTGGAGAAAACACACCTAAGAATATAACATGAATTTTATAGCCACCACCGACATCTCCACCAAAATCATTCCCAATCTTTGTTCTATATGAGAATGCTACAGGAAAAGAAACCTGTTCGCCTGCGGTTATACCTCGTCTTGGTGTGTAATCCCCAGTGATATACTCTAGAACCCAAGGATATGTATAAGCAGTAACGGTTGCTGAAAAAGGCTCTCTAGTCTGACTCTCGCCTATCTTTACGCCATCATAATATATGTTTTCCTTAGTTCTTCCATGGTTCTCTTCAACGGAAATTAACCCGTTCCAGGGAAGAACTGTGCCATCGGTGAAGTAAAGAACCCCTCGGTCGAGACCCGACTCATATGCTTTCTGACCAACATCATCCCAAACAATTTGCGGCATATGTCTCCCTTTCTTATCCAGAAGTTCCAAGTTCACGTCGGCGACGAGCATTCAACTCTCTGTTTCTTGCCGCCGCTTCGTGTCTCCCCATCTTTTTCGGTTGTGAGTTCTTAAGGTTACATATTCTTATAAGTGAGAACAAGCGATTCAGATGCCAGTTCTCAACTTCAAAAGGAATGTTAAATGCGACCAACCAATAATATATGAGCTCCGAAGTTATTCTTTCACCACGACGCCCCTTAACTTCGGGCATCTCTCCAAAGGTCGTTGCTGACTCTGGCGACTCAATATACCGGTTTATCGCCTCAAAGTCACTTTGCGTAAGAATTGATATTGGATCCTCAACAGGATTCTCATTTGTAATCATAAATCGTATATAATCTAGAACTTCATTTGTATCTTTCTCATCACTATCTAAGAATGGTCTTTTGTATTTTGACTCCCATTTTGACAGGGAGATCAGAGAATGTTCAAGTTCTAGGATTAATCCGTTCTTTGTGATAAATGATTGCGTCTCTTCGTCAAAGAACTCGTCTCCACCAGTTTCAATCTGTAACATTCTCTGATCTCCCTTGTCAATTGAATCAGAAGTCGAAGAACCAATCGTCGTCGACAACGGCCGGGAACTTATACCCGGTGTTCGGCATCGCCGTGACGATCTTATCCTCAGTAATGGCGGGCTGAGCACCAGAGGTGAGAGCCACACCATCCATGTAGTAGGTGACTCCGGTGACCGAAGGAATCGTAATGACCTTCGTACCGCTATTATAAGTCGGAGCCGTAGGCGTAACCTCAGTCAAAGCACCAGAGAAGATCGCCAGAACTGCGGCGGGCGTTGGCAACGACGGATCAGTACCAGCCGTACCGTAGAGGAACTGCTCAAGCTCAGCCAGATCACCAGCAGAGACCTGAGTGGAATCAACCGTGATGATCGAAGTCGGAGTGTAACCAGCAACAGCAACCGGAACCGTGGTAAGCTCCCAGCTGAACGTGATAGCCTCAGGCGAATCGTTCACGGTAGAGTAGGCCCGCTCTGAAGGGCTTGCGCTGCAACCATAAATCATATGCAATTTATAGCCATGCGCGTCACCGTCAAGATCATTACCAATCCGAGTCCGGAAAGACAGACCAAATGACTTCCGGCTCTGCTGTCCAATGGTAACGCCAGGGCTAGGGACACCAAGACCATCAAACGGCGCAAACTCATCGGGATAAGTGAACGCCTCAATCGTGGCGCCAAACTCCTCAGCAGAGAAGAGGTTGAGGTACTTGACGTTGTCGGCGTACTGAGCGCTCGGCTCGGCGCCAGAAGGAGACTCCGTAACGGAGGTCAAACCATTCCAAGCTACGCCATTGTTATAGACGCCAGAACTGTTAGGGATGTAGAGGACGCCACGATCGACACCAGTCTCATAGACTCGCTCGCCAATGCCGTCCCAAGTCAGGATAGCCATGTTATCTCCTCAGAAGTAGAGAGTGTATACGTCATGATTCAGATTGTCAGCCGTAAAGAAACGCTCAAAACGAGACATCGGTAGTGCGCCAACCTTAGCGGGTATGAGGCTGTCTGGGTCTCGATCTATAACAGTTATCTGATAGCGAATCGTCGACTTATACGGATTGTCATCCGCGTATTCTGTTTGAATGTTGTCTCGATGATAGACAATGCACGGATATTTCATCTTCACCGTCGGAGGAGGTTGAAAATATACATTGTCAGTACCAAGAATTGAAACCAGCTTAGTCTGGAGCTGGAGGCGTGGGGCCATTGTAAACACTCCCAAGACTAAGGATAAGCCGGGGGCTTCTGACCTCGACCGAAGTCACAGACCAGAGAACCCCCGACCATCGCACGTATTTAATATCAAAGAAGTGTTCGACGGCATACTCATCAGCAACTATGCTAATTGAGTTCCCCACGGATATATCGTTATTAAGTGATTCTCCAGATTCTAAACGTCGAGTGTTTCGAATAACGTCCCCAAAATATGGGAACTCAACGATAGAATCAACCCAAACGCCAGAATTGTCTGGTGTCTCTATAGACTCACCATAACCAACTTCTCCGTGAAATCTTGCCATCGTAACTCCTTATCAGGCGTCGTTCTCGAAGCTCCAGGTGTCATCATCACTGGTCGCGAAGTAGTAACCAGCAGCCGGCGTGGCGTTAACCACATAGGTCGTCCCAGAAGCAACGGCATAAGGCGAGCCAGCAGCGTTGATAACCGTGCCGGAGCCATTCTTGTAAACAACGCCGGTGGTGTTAACAATCGTCACCTGAGTACCATTGAAGGTCGGAGCCGCAGGCGTCACCAACACATCCGAGCCAGCAACCTTCTTGATGGCAATAGCCGACTTCAACTTAGTAAGAGCACCAGAGATACGCGTCTCAATCAGATACTTGTACTGGTTGTAATCGATGTCGAAGTCATCGAACATGCTGACGTTCCCGCCCTGATCGGCGCCAATGACATAGTCCGACATGTTGACAAGAACACCAACAATGTCCGGGTAATCCTCCATTGCCTCGACCGGAACAATCTCCTTGACCCGGAGCTCAGCACAGACCTCATCCAGGCTCTTGTAGATGCGACGACCGACAGTATCCTTGAGGATCATGAACTTCGAAATCACGGTCTCAGTGGTATAAAGGGTCGGAAGACCAGAACCACGGTACATCGCCCGATGCAGAATAATAGCATCGATGACCTCAGAAATCGAGGAGTTCGAGTCATCAAGATTCACGTTGATGACGGAGGTGTACAGCTCATGGTCCTTGGCGATCGGACGAATGTTCTGCTCGTTGATCTTATCCTCGTGCGAGACATCACGACCATCCGAGAGAAGAATCGCTCGCGCAATCTCCTCATCGAGCATGATCCGCATCTCACCCTTGAGCCAGGCAACAACGTCGAAGTCAGTGATGTCGACCATATCATCACGATCGAGCTTCTGCTTCTTGTAGATCGTGGTGGGAATCGTGACACGAGATGCAACCGGGAAGAACTCTTCCTTCTTCATCGTACCAGTAACATAACCCTTGGCTCGAGCGTCCTCATAAGTGAGGTCTGCCGAGATGGTCTTGATCCGGCTGAAGGGGCTCTTTCGAGCGCCATTCAGAACGTTGTTAACCCACTCAGTACGCCGAGCAAAGAACTCTGGAGTGGAATTTAACGTCTTGGCTTCCGGGAAAAGGACGTTGATATCGGTGATGCCATGCTGGAGAGCATAACCATCAACGGCATCCTTCAGGGAACCAAGTTTAGAGGCATCAGCAACGATGCCCTCAATGTCAGCATGCGAAAGCGTGATGGCAGACCCACTGACGCTATCGGTGTCCTTCTCGAAAACATTCTTCGACACGTTGTCACCTTCCTTATCGGAGTTTGAGTGCTCGGCAGTATTATCAGATTCCTCGACGATGCTCATAGCCTCGCCAAGCATGTAGTGAAGCACTTGCTTCTGTTTCTCATTCATGGACTCATAAATATCAGAGATGGTCTCATCATCGTCATCATCCGAGGATCCATCATCAGCGTGCTCAATCTCAGTATCATCACCAGAAGAGTGCTCAACACCAATGTCTTCGAACTCAAGTCCAGTGTAAATAACAGCCTCATCATCCAGAGTCTCCTCAAGGCCGTCCGAGTGTCGAATAGTGACACTCTCAATAACAGCCCCAGGGTTTGCTCCAGACAGAACGAGACTAACCTCACGAATTGCTCCGTGCATAACTCGCTTCGAGCGCTCAATCAAATCGTTTGCCCAAATCGACATCATCGTGATGTCGCCATGCTCGAGGAGCCCGGCGGAATGCTTTGCCTTTGCTGAGTCATTGAAGAACCCATAGGCATACATTCCATCAGGACGAGCCTCAAGAATCGCGTGCCCAAGAACATTCTCGGGATCGGTGTGGCCATGCTGCCAAACAAGAGGCACCTTGACCTGATCCTGATGTGCAAACGCACTAGGCATAATCACTCGCCCATCAGTACACTTAAGCCCCGCCTTAGTGGCGTAGCCGCTAAAATCTGCTTCCATTTTGACGTTCCTTTCTTAAGAGCTAGCCACGTCGGTGGAAATTGACTGTTGTGGCATGTTGCTATTCACAAGTTGGTCTGCTTTTGGATCGTTTGCTGGTGGGAATCCAATAACCCCACGAATCTCATTAGATGTAAGAATCTCATTCCTTGTGAACTTGTCCGCGATCTCAGCTAACTCAGAAACCGGGACTAACTGGAATGGATCTCTCATGTACTGGATTCGCTCACCTTGATTGGTTCTACTTAAACCGATGAACGATCTCTGCATGGCTTCTGTTACCGAATCGAGAACAGGCTTAATAGATCGATTATAATAGTTAATCATGGCTTTCTCATCGGCCGTCCCATTCATAATGTCTTCGGTAATACCAAGTTGTGCATACAACATGGCAGTTAGATATTCGACCTGCTTAAGCAAGTTGTTTTCTGCTGGTCGGTTCAATTGTGTGATCTTTTCGGTGCCATCGGTATACGCGATACCATACTGGCTACCTTTTAACTGTTCCTGAATGTCTATACGTCGCTGATCAGCCTGAGCCTTCCTAGCTTCACTCTTAATAACATATGGCAACTGTATGATCAGGTCTAACTTACCAGAACTCGATTGCTCATCGACAGCGTCCAAAAGCGTTAGCTTACGTAAGAGCCTCTGAAGAGTCGAATTCGGCTCATTCATTACCGCAAAGAGTGGGTTCTCGACGATAGCCACGTAGTTCTTCTCTAATATAATCTCTTGCCTTTGTCCTCGAGCCTCATTATACAAACTTACTCGAACGTGTCTTGGATACCACTCGACTATTTCACCGACACGAAGCGTGTAGATGTCGAATGAATCTTTTACTTCTGGGTTATAGTCTGTATCAACGGGGACAATTGCTGCACAACCACTATCAAATAATGTAGAGGCTATATCTTGCCTAAAAGCTCTAGGCCCTTGATCGATGTTTGGTTGTAGAGTTAGAGCGGCATTAAGGGCGGTTGGCATCTTATTCGAATATCGACCCTGCTCATCGACTCTAATGTGTTGATAACCTATACCGGCGATATCAACACTCATCCGAGTATAGATAGACGTGACAATTGACCGCTCATTATAGTATCGGAGGCGCGGTCGGTCTTGTCGAATACTGCTGCTTGGTCCGACGTCTAAGTTATAACCGACAAATTCCTGGTCATTACTCCGAAAAGCATTCCATGCTCCTCGAAGACGATCTAGGACTGCCATGTGCATCACCTCCTAAACTATGGCAATATGTACGTATCCGATTATTAGTCATCAATAACTAGATCTGAGAACTTCCTACTCCCGATCTCTCTTAGAAAGTCCATTGTGGTCGCTTCTCCACGTAAGGTTCTCTCTTTAACTTCCTCTAGCCGCTGAGCCTTTCTTCGTGAGGCTCCCTTAAGTCCTCCTCCTCGAATATAATTCGCTAAGCTTAACTGAGAAGAAGCATTTATCTTATCAGCAGCAGAACCTTTACCAGCACCAACACGTTTAAGACTCTGAAGATTTCGCTCTTTTCGATACCCCCAACGCATACCTTTCTTACCATAATGTTCTAAGTAGATATCTGTCATGAGAAATCCAATCACTCAAAAGAGTCCTTATTTGCCTTGTACGCTATATATGCGTCCATAAGAGCGGACACATTATCAATCTTCTCTTCGGCTCGCTTCTTTAGAAGCTTCCTATTTCCATTTGTATCTTCAAGAGTTACGGCATTACCCATAGCAAAAGCCATCAACTCTTGATCGAACAAAAGGGCCCTTTGCTCGGCAAGGATTTTTAACTCACCAAGTGGGACAGACTCAGTTTTTGCCCCTTGAATAACCTTCTCAATACCAAATGGACCGTTCTCGACTTCCCATCGAGCCACAAATTCTTTTGCGTTATACGGGTCGAAGCCTAATGCTCGAACGTCATAGTCGTTATGCGTTATGAATGAATCGAGATCATCATAGACTTCCATCATATCAAGAATGTTACCTTCAAGAACATGGAGACTTCCTTCTCTTATAAATTCGTCATACTTTATCCGCATAGCCGCAGGAAGTTTCATAAGAGTCAAAGTTGTTATGTAACTCCGAGTCTTTATACCAAAGGCTCCATTTGATAATGGGAACAAAAACGTAAAGGCACAGAAATCATCCCCCTGTGATAAGTCGGCGCCCAGAGCACATGGTATGTTCCAGAACTCTCTTGATCTTTGCGGAAGAGTCTCCTCATAAGTGAAGAAGTAGGTATACCCTTCCATTGGAATACCAAACCGTTTTGCTAAAATATCATTTCTTGCCGCGGGAGCTTTCTCTGCTCTCTCAACATCTAGATGATAAACGTCATAAGTAACAGTCAATCCAAGATTAGGATTTGCCTTAACCCAGGTAGAAGGATCTGCAACTTCTTCCACATCATCAAGTTTATAATGCCATATAGAGATGTGGGGAGCCTGATACTCACCTTTAAGTATGGATTGGAGTTCCATTTTGATTGTATCGCCGGAACCATTCCGGATGGTACCCTCTGAACTTATGGCGACAATAAGATAGTCATCCATCTTAGAAGCGCCCTGTTCGATGGCACCAACCACATCTTCTCTGATGTCTCCAGACAACCATTCATCAATGGTTGATACTTTTGGCCTTAATCCCTGGAGTTTATTGATAGCCATTGGGCGAACTTCCAACAAAGAACCCGTTAAGAAGTTCTCAATGCCCTTCTTTGTCGATGCTAACTTCACTCTTTCAGCAATTGATCCAGAAGTATTTCGAATGCTGCCTTCTGTCAGAAACTTGAACAGTGGGCCTCTGGCTCTTGTGATAGCTGTCCGGAAGGGGGACATAACCTCATCGGCCTGCTTCATGGTCGGAGCGGTGGTAACCTGATGGGTGGTTGACGTGTCAACATTCAGAAAGTACGCTTGAATCGCTGCTGCGTACATAGACTTTGCTGCTCCACGTGCAACAATCAAGTACTGTTTCGTGATCAGACGTTTCTTTATCTGTCTTGTAACATAATGACCTGGAGCCCCATCAGATCCTGGTTGATACACACTTCGTTCTATAAAGAAATACCAACCAAAGATCTGTTCAGCCCATAACTTGAAGGTGTCAAGAAGATGTAAGTCCGAGCCATCTGTTAATGTAAGTTCATACTCACAGTAACGAATGAACCCCTCAACGGGCTGCGGATCATAAAAGATGTTAGGATTCGCAATGAGATCGTCAATCCTGTTCATCTCCATAGAGATCTCACGATTGACTGGAATCTCACCTCTTAATACAGCATCACGAAATTGCCCATAGTAGAGCGGCGTCTCAGTATTAGACAGCGCCAATCACTCCACCTCCCTTTTACTTCTTCTTTGGGAATATCTCCTTATAAATCTGTTCCCCTCTGCTCTTTCCAAGAACCTGGTGCGTAACCCCTCGTACCAGCTGCTTCATCGCATATGTCATAAGTGAATTGGCAACTGTCTGGGCGCCTTGTTCTCCGGCCTTCTTCATAATCTTTGAAGAAAGACGCTCGCCTTTCTGCGTTACAGATGACTTGGAAAGCTCACTATAGCGCTTCTCTAATTCCATTCGCTTTATGGCGTTCTGAAGTTCAGAGTCTGACATACGCTTCTTGCCTTTTGCGCTGCCAGGCTTATGTCCGTAATTAGCTCTTGGGTCGCCCTCTTTGAATGCTCCAGAGTTACCAGACTTCGGCTTGTTTGCCTTCGTTCCAGAACGCTGCCGACGGACGCCCCATTTCTGACCTTTAACGCC
>ERZ724522.326-NODE-326-length-32339-cov-16.497925_pt1 | contig 32339 bp, 52 predicted proteins | sample MGYA00376055_ERZ724522 | MGnify/ENA primary metagenome ERZ724522 (study PRJEB28724, sample SAMN07190884) | wastewater metagenome | isolation source: effluent of sewage treatment plant in Hong Hong | place: Hong Kong | collected 2016-03-17 ...
GCGCGCGTACGGCAGGTACTGAAACCCCCCAGTGATGAGCTTGTGCTCCATTCATCATGCGGCAGGTTGAAGCCACTGAAAGACATCCACTGTGTTCGGTGCCCCGATGGCCACGGTGATGTTCGACAGCGAGGCGTCGCCACCGGACACGGCGATGGAGCCGTCCAGGCGCATCGGGAACGGCGCGGTGGTGATCAGCCCGCCCGCGTCGGATTCGCTGCCGATCATGCGGAACCAGCCGGCGGTGCCGGCGGCGATGCCGTTGAAGCTCCAGATCTGGCCGGTGGGCTTGGCGATGACGCCAGCGGCCGGCTCGCCGAAGTACAGGGCGTTCACAGGAGCCACGCCGCTCGCCATGTTGGCGTAGGACGCCGTGATGGTGGTCAGGGTGGCCGACACCGCGTAGCCGTTGTGCGCCGCGCCGGCGCCTGGACGGGGCTTGATCGTCACCACGGCGCCCGAGGACGAAGCGGTGTAGATGCCGTTGCGGTTGATCGCATCGGCCAGATCAGAGGCGGTCTGGGTCAGGGACGTGTTGAACGCCACCGCGCCGTCGGGGATGATGTTGAACGTGCCCACGGTCACGGTGTTGATGCTGCCGGACGCGCCGCCGGTCAGGGTCACGGTGCCAGAGGCACGGGTCTCCTGGGTCAGCGCGCCGGACGATGCCGTCACGGTGCCGAGCAGCGTGCCGGTCACGGCGGCGTCGGCGGACACGGGTTGCGTGCCGCTGTAGATGTTGATCGAGCAGCGGTTGAAGGCACCGGCGAAGCCGAGGCCTTGTGCCAGCGCGTTGCGCAGGCCGGTCGAGAGGCGAATGGTCATAGTAACGCTCCTATCAGTTCTGGTTGAAGGCAGAGCCGCCTTGCTGGATTGCCACAAGGTAGTGGCGCTGCCCACCCGAGCGACGGATCGCGCCGCCGGCCGCGAGGCCTGGGGCGAAGCTCACCGACCTCTCGTGGAGGTTCTTGAACGGCAGGGCGCGGCACGCCCCACGCGTGGATTGGAAGACGATCGAGTCGTCATCGTCGGCAGCCCAGTGCTGGCCGGGCACCACGCCGTAGGGCGCGAGATCCGACAGCTTCGTACCGTCGAACGCGTGGACGCCGAGGTCCGTGCCGATGATCAGCGCGTCGGCGTGCGGGGCCAGCATGAGGACGCGGCCGGGCACCATCAAGACATCCGCCTCCAGGTCGAACAGGTGGAACCCGAGCGGCTTGGAGCGCCAGATCGCCGTGGTGCCGTCGGACGGGGAATACTGCGCGGCGTGCATGCGCCCGCCCCAGAACTGGACCACGGAGCACTCGGCCGGCAGCGGGTCGGTGCCGAACGTGCGCAGCGGGCGGCCGAGCGCGCCGGCCGGGTAGTTCCACCCGATGGCAGACGCAGCGGTGGTCGCGGCGAGCCCGAACACGGTGGAGTCCGCCGGCGCGATGTAGACGTTCGTGCGGGTGTCGGTGTTCTGTGCGATGCCGCTGATCTGCAGCGCTTGGCCGGCGGCCACGGTGATGCGCGCCACGTCGCTCGGTCCGGTCTCGCGCCCGTCAGGCAGGGTCTGCGTGACGCACGCCTGATACTGGCCGGGCGCCAGGGAGCCGGACACCAGCGCCAGAGTCGGCGCGGGCGGCACAGCCCACGCCCACGGCAGGACGGAGTTGTCGGGCAGGATGACGCCGGAGTCGGCGCCGTTCGTGAAGAACACGTGCTCGTTGACCTCGGCCCACGACACTTTGCGCGTGGGGCTGAGCCCGGTGGCGAGAACGGTGGAGGCCGTCGTGCTGGTGATCGCGCGGAGGACGCCAGCAGCCACGACGTAGGCCCGTTCGTAGTCCAGCGTGTTGTACGCGCCGGTGATGCCGGCAAGGGCTTGCGCGAGGCTGTACCCGGCGCGCATCTCCACGGCGCCGGTGTCCACCACGTCGACGTTGTCGGCCGTCACGAGCCAGTCCGCCCCAAGGCGCAGCGGGTCCGACGTGTTGTCGAGACCCTTGAATCGCTTGGTGGCGGGGGACGTGAGCATGGCCGATTGTATGCTTTCTAACGTAGATCGAACATAGAAGTGCGCGGCGGGGTACCTTGGATTCGGTCCCGCCGCGCGGCCGGGGGTTTGGTAGCGGGCAACCCTGATAGACCCACACATCGGCTGCACCGCCCGGCTGGCAGCGCCGATGATTCCTACTACCGACTGCCGTTCAGGGCGTCGTAGTCCCGCTCGCACTTGAGGCCGGCCGCGCGGGCGGCATCGGCAGTGCGGGCCAGGAGTTCAGCTCTTGCGACAGCCCGGCTGCGCAGCTCGGTGCACACTCGGATGGCGGTGGCGGCTGCCGCGAGGTCTTCGGCAGTGGGGGAATCGCCGAGGCGGGCGCTCCACTCACGGGCGGCGTCGGCGGCCTGTGCCCGCACGCGGTCAGCGTCAGCAGCAGCGCGAGCAGCGTCAGCCCGCGCACGGGCCAGGGCAGCATCTTGAGCACGTTGGTTCTCCTGTTGGGCTTTCAGGCGGCGGGCGGTTTCGGCGGCGTTGGCCTGTGCTTCGCGCAGCGCGGCGGCGGTGTACTCAGCCTGGGCGCGCTTGTAGCCGGCGGCATCGGCGCGTTTCAGGCGGGCGGAATCCCAGGCGGCCAGGGCCAGGGCGCCGAGGGCGACGGCAAGGGCAATGGCGGCCCAGCGGTAGAAGATGGGGAGGGGGAACATCAGGACAGCTCCGGGTCGTAGCGCAGGTCCTGGGGCGGCGGTCGCGGCGCAGCCCTCACGGCGGCGAGGATGGCGGACGGCAACCACTCGGGAGCCAAGCCACGCACAGGCGGCGGGTAGTTGAAGGGCTGCGCTGGCGCCGCGTGCGTGCTCCAGCACTTGGCGGTGTCGTGGGTGTCCTTCTGGCAGTGGGTGCACCACTTCACGGGGTTAGGCACAGCTCGTCCTCCTGCTGGCGCCGGTTCACCTGACCACGGCAGTTGGCCGCCGGGTCGCGGCAGTCCTTCCCGCCGTCCCGGATCCACTTGGTGATCTCCGCGCACACGTCGTTCATCGGGGCGCCCGCGCGCCACAGCCGCATGAAGGTGCTGGCCTCGCACTTCGTCCAGCCGACGTTCGTCCAGCACCAGCTGCTGATGCCGACCTTGGCCGGCGTGGACAGCGTGGCCCACCTGGGACCCATCCGCTTTGCCATCTCGCGCTCGGCCTGCGCCGCGTGTTCGCGGTTGTAGAAGTCGCATTGCGCCTCGGTCAGCCGGTCGCCCTGCTTGACCCGGATCCCGTCGATGCTGGTCAGGCCGCCGCAGATCGTCCAGATGCCCCCGGCGTCCTGGTAGGCCACCATGCGATTGCCTTCCTTCTCCTTGACCACGAACTGGCTGTACAGCGCCGGGAATGAGGCGCCGGCCGCGATCAGGGCGGCCACGGCCAGCGTGAGCGTGCTCTTGCCGCCATACCGGCCAGGGTCGCGGTTGCCGGGGATCACTTTGGCCCCCTCTGCGCCAGCACCCGCAGCACGAACGCCGCCGCGCCGATTCCGGCGATCACCAGTGCGCGGGCCTGCGCCGGTATCTGGTCGGACCACGGCAGCGGCACGCCCATCGCCACCGCGCCCTCGGCCAGCGTCATCACGCCGGCCAGGATCAGCAGGCGGTAGCCCTTGAGGCGGCGCCAGAGCGCGGTCATTCCAGCCCCCCGGGCGCGGTTTCCAGCGCCTTCTCCCGCTTCTGCGCCAGCTTGAGGTGCTGACTGCGGAAGTGGTAGTCCATCGCCACCTTGGCGACCATGCCGATGAAGCCGATAACCACGCCGCAGATCACGCCGATGATGGCCCACTGGTCGGGGGTCCATCCGAGCATCTGCCCGGCGCCGGATCCGGCGGCCAGGGTGATGCCTGCGCGCTCGGCGACGACGGCGGCCTTTGCGGCAATCGCCACGGTGTCGGGGGCGTGTTCAATGCTCACAGGCGCGGTCCTTTCGTCGCGTCAGATGCGCGCGGGCTTGATGCCCAGGCGGTAGTTGTTTCTTACCATCCAGCCTTCCACAGCCACCCACAGCACCGCCCAGCCGATCAGGTGCCGAGGCCACAGCCAGGCGATGACGCAGGCCATGCCGACGATCAGCACGGCCGACAGCGCGAAGTGCACATGCACGCCGGCCTCTGGCGGGTGCAGCCGATCCACGGCGCGGTGCATCCACCAGCGGATGACCGGGTTGCGCTCGAACCACCGGCCCGGACTGCGGGCGATGGTCACGGTCTGCAGCCAGTCCACGGCCAGCAGCACCAGGGCGACGATCAGCAGGATGTAGGTCATGGCTTGGCCTCTGTGGTCAAGATCGCGGCGATGGCGTTGGCCCGTGTCTGGGTGTACCGCTCGTGCATGTAGCCGGTCGGGTGCAGGCCGTCCGGGCACACGTCGCGCGCCGGGTCGAACGGGGTGGCGCGGATGTCCACCACCGGGACACCGAGGGCGCGGCCATGCTCCAGCACCACCCGGTTCGCCTCGTCCACTCGCGCCAGCGCGGCCGCGTCCACCGGCCCGCCCTCGGCGAACCAGATGCAGCCTTGCAGGATCGGCAGCACGCCCAGCTCGCGCGCGGTCTGCACCGCCTCGTCGATCTCGTCAGCCAGGTCTTCCGGCTTCCAGTCGGGGCGCACCAGGGCGTCCACCTCGGCCAGGGCGATGTAGGCCACCTGGGGCCGGTGCTGCATCCACAGGTCCCGCAACGAGGTGCACGTAGCCGAGGTCTGGCCCAGCACGGGCTGGCCGCGCTGCACCGGGCCGCCGTCCAGGGCCTCGCCAAGCTGAAGGCCGTTCTGCGTGCAGTCCACGATGTGCAGGCCCGGCAGCTTCGCGCGCAGCATCTGCACCGGCGTCGGATCGTAGAAGCGCAGCGTCGGGCCGTCGAACCAGCCGCCCGCCAGCGCGCTGTTGCCGTGCACGGTCATCACCAGCGGGGTGTCGTGGTCGTCGTCCTTGCGCAGCATCAGGAATGCCGCGACGGCGACGATGGCGACGATGATGGCGACCTCGATCACGGCGCGTCCCCGTTCGGGTCGTTGTGCCCGTACAGGTCCGGGTCCGCCGCGATCAGGTCCAGCACGCTGCAATCAGCCCGGACGATGGCCCCAGCCATCAGCCCGCGCACAGCAGCCTCGGGCACCTGGGCGCCTGCGGCCTGGAGCGCAGCCCACAGGGCATCGCCCGTGGCGTCGTCCATCAGCGCGGCGTAGGTGTCCTGAATCGCGCCGCTGCTGGCGTAGTACGGGATGGTCCCGTCGTTGGCGTAGACCGGCGTGACGAACATGCCAGCGCCGCTCACAGGCTCGAAGGCAGCGGTCAGCGCACGCGCCAGGTCCACGTAGGCCGTCGGCACGAGCATCGCTCGGTGGGTCATGCTCATGGCAACCTCATCAGGTTCTTGGTCCACTGCTCCAACCGGTTGCGGTCGGCTTCACCCATCGCGCCGAAGCGGAAGACGAGGGAGTAGAGGCGGCCGTTCAAAAAACCGGTTCCGCTTGCCCGACAAAAGACTCTAAAGGTCGAACTAGCGTAGTTACCAGTGCCCTGGTCAAGCGCGGATGAAGCCGAATCAACAGAATTAAGTCGCAGTAACGAGAAATCGCCAGCGATATTAGCTTGCCCTGTTATCACTCGCGTGGCTGGGGCGGCAACACTGTGAAATTGCGCGTCTCCTGATACAGCGATTGACCCGGATGACCTAAACCGAATGTTAGTCCCAGCAGATACAGGAGCGAACATGCCGAGGGCTTGCGCTCCAGTTCCTGCTGGGTCTGTCTCAAAGATAGCCCCCAGAGCGGCGTCACTGTTTTTTGTCGCCCCCACGACTACAGTAAATTGATCGCTTGCACTGCCATCTACTGCTGATGCGGTGATCCAGTTGTTATCAGTCCCGTCGCCCTCGGCGTAGTGCGGGAAGCCCTCCGTGTCGTGATCCGCCGCAGTAGCGCCCACGCGCTGATACGCGGGGATGTTCTTGGCTGCGTCGTCGGCGGTGCGGAGGTCGGCGCCCCACACCAGCAGGTCTGCTGCGGTATTTGACGAGTCGGTCCTGATTCCGTTGGAATACGCTGCCGTACTGCCAGAGTTTGTAAAAGTAAAACTGAACCGCTGCCAACTCCCGGTCGCGGTGAGGTTAGAACTGACTGAGGCGGCGTCCGCGCCGAAAAACCGAAAGCTCTGCGACCCGCCTGTGTTTGACTTTATGTACCCACTGAGCACATAAGTGGCGCCCGCTATCAGCGTAGTGACATGACGCCACCTGGAATCGGCCGCCGCCAATTGCAGTCTGGTGGCGGTTGACGCTCCATTAGGAGCCGATCCAGCGTTCGCTGTGACGGATGGTGCAGTTCCTATAGAAGACCACGTAGCCGCAGCCAAGTTCTCCGTATCCAGCAGCGCATTCACCCTCGCCGACAGCGTAGGCCGCGCCGTGCCGGTGGCTTGGATCAGGTGGGTGCCGGGGACCGCCCTAACACTCACGCGCGTGAGTGTTGCCACCGTGTTCGTGCTGGTCCCATACACGCCAACCCCTTCTGTTGTGTTGGCTGTGACGTATCTTGTGTATGTCCCTACGGCAGAAACCAACCCTGCCACAGCCGTCCCTGCGGCAATTCCGATGCTGCCGGAGGTGTATGACGACACTGTAAAAGTGACTTCGTACATCATCCCGACCACACTGGCGGCGGCTGTCCGCATGTATGTCGTGCCCGCCAGAGCAGAGTTGACGGAAGCCGAGCCGGTAGCAAAGGACCAGCCAGTTTGACCGACCCAGCCTGTCCCGGCAGAGGCGAACGTGTCATTACTGGAAAACTGGACGCGCAATCCACCATACGCCCGATCCAGGCTCAGGCCGATGGTGTCCCCGACAGCCGTGACCGGCGTGGTGCCGGCGTTGTCCACCCAGGCGAAGATGTTCTCTGCACCGACAGCGGCGAGGTAGGCCTCGGGCCAGGTGGTGGGGACGGCCTGATACGAAGTCGCCACCGACCCTTCTTCTAGTTGCAGGTTCTGCACCGTCAGGGTCGAGCCGGCAGTAACTGGGGTCGATCCGTTGTACCCGATCAGGATAGTCACTTGCCCGCTGAACGTGGCCGCTGACGTGAAAGTGTAGGTTAGCGTCACCGATTGTGGGACACCAGCCACCATCGTCATGTTCTGCGCGCTGGTAGGTGAGCCGTCAGACGCATCAGTTAGGCGGACGCTGATGGTCTGGTTAACTGAACTCGTGATCGTGGCGCTCAGAGTCAGTGGCGTGCCGACAGGCCAGTAGGTGAGCCGCCCCGATTGAAGCGCCTGGATATACGCCGTCGTGCTACCCAGCGTGATAACCGTGCCCGATGCCGTCGCGGAGTTGATTAGCTGCCAGTACGAGGTATTTCCGAGATTCTCGGTCCCCCGCAGCAGATTGCGCCGACGGTACAGCGTGTTCGGGTCGGTGAACCAGTGGGCGCCGCCGACCGAGGTGCCGAAGGTGAACAGCCGGCGCGGGGTCCAGGTGGCATACAGCTCCGCTGCAAGCCGATGCCTGCGGTTCCGCCGCAGGCGCCCGTTGATGGCTCCCACGGCGGTTACTCCTGTTCGACTTCGAGCGTGACGGTGAACGTCTCAGCCGCCGTGCGGACGTAGGCCCCGCGCGCTTCCAGCAGCCCGTAGATCGTCGTGCCGCTGGACAGGTCGACCGTCACCGGGTAGCCGGTCAGCGTGATGCCGTTGCAGCTCACCCCGTCCGTGAACACCCGCATGTTGGCCAGCGAGAACTCGAAGGCGCCCAGGTAGTTCGCTGCCTGGTTGGTCAGCCACGCACCGTCATCCCCGTTCGATGGGGTGGGCGACGCGCTGTACAGGTGCAGGATGAAGGCCGCCCCAGTCGTGCCCGTCCCGGTCTTGCTCAGGCGGGCCTTGATGATCGAGGCCGCTCCAGCTGCCGCCCGGGCCACGCCGGCAAAGGTCAGGGGCGTCACGCTGCCGGCGGTCGCGCTGTTGGCGATCAGGTCGCCGACGGCGTAGGTGGCCGAGCTGTTGGGCACCGCGAAGCTGGAACTGGGGTTGGCGATGGCGCCCACGGGGATGCCCGCGCCGCCGATGCCAATGTCGGTCTCCGTGGCCGGGTCGACCAGGTACATCGGGTGCGCACGGGGCGCGCGGGTGATCAGTTGGGTGGCCATGACGTGCCTTTCAAATTCCGCCGTACGCGACGGTGCGTACCTTGTGGCGCTTGGTTCGCTGTTCCAGCTGCGCCGCTGCGCAGTACCGGCGGAAGACGGTCTCCATCTCCTGTGCCTTGTTCTTGTCGAACGCCTCGCTGTCCTGCTTCAGCAGTGCGCGGCTCATGGCCCACGGCACGAGGTGCTCGTGATGCTGCGAGTGGATCTCGGGGCTGCCGGAGGCCGTGATGTCGACGAGCGGCAGGCGGAAGACGAGCAGCTTGATCGCATCGGCGACGGAAGCCTTGCGCGCAAGCCGCAGCTTGTTCTCTTCCATCCCGGTGATGAGGGTGGTGAGCACCCCGGTGCGTCCGTCGAAGCGGATGCCACGGGGCGCCATGTCCTCGAAATTCAGGACCTCCAGCGGAGCGCCGTCGGAGGCCCGGTTGGCCGCCCTGATCTTCAGGATGCGTGGGTCGATGGCGAGCCACTCGGCGTTGATCGCGACGGTGATGTCGACGATCGCCGTCGTGGAGGCGTCGCTGATACCGTCCGTGAGCCGGCAGAACATGCGCTGCGCGTCGGACAGGTGCTGGTAGCACTCCGCGTCCGACCACAGGTACGGCGTCACCACGTCATCCAACTGGAGACGCAGGAACGCGAGCAGTTCTACCGAGGTCATGGATTACTTCGCCTTCGCGGGCTTCGTGGCGCGAGCGGCCTCGGCGGCTGCAGCAGCGGCCTCGGTGGCGGTGCTCGACTGGTACAGCGGCCAGTGGGTCTGCACGTCATGCGACTCGACCTTCCAGCCCAGCAGCTTCGTCATCGCTTCGGGCTTCGGCAGGCCGGAGGCCGAGAAGCTGTCCCGCTCGCCAGCACCGATCAGCAACTCGAACGCGCCGTACAGGGCGGCCTGGAACTCGTCAGGGCTCGACGGGCGCTGCGGGCCTTCTGCCTTCGGCACTTCGACGATGTCTTCCTCGGGCACGAGGCCGGCGGCCACGCACTCGGGCTCGACCACGACAGGGACGTGAACGAAGATCAGGTCGCCGCCGGCCGGCTTGCCGGGGAAGTTGACGACGTGGCCTTTGAGCGACACGACCTGGCGGTCTCGCTTCAGGGGGTTGGCGAATCTCATGAGGGGCTCCTGCGCTGGTTGGAAAACAGGCCCCGCTCGGGGGCCTGTGGTGGTGATCGTCCAGGCTCCCGCTTAGGCGATCATGCTCTCTTGGGCGCGGCCGCGGACGACGTACGCCACACGGAGCGTCAGGGTGCCGAGCGTGGCATCCGCCACAGTCGGCGCGACGGTGAGGCGGATGTTCTGGCCGGTACCGACGTAGCCAGTGGGCACGAGCGCCGTGATGCCGGCGGCCTTGCGGTCCGTGGCACTCAGGTAGCGTGTGGTCGAGCCGGAGTCACCGACGGACACGTTGTAGGCCGTGGAGCCGGTGACAGCGACGTCGGTGGTCACGCTGCCGCTGACGACGGTGGCGTTCGGCGGCAGCGGGATCACGTCGGCGACGATAGACGTGCCGACGGTCTTGAAGTCCTTCAAGACACCGGACGTGTCCAGCATCGTGTCGTTGTAGTTCCAGGTGAACTCGGCCTGCAGCGTGTACTGCGCAGTGCGGGAAGCGATCTTGAGGGCCATGCTGATCTCCTTACTGAGCCACGTAGCACGAGATCACGCCGAAGTCTTCGACGGCGCTGGACTCGTAGATGTTGCCGAACTTGGGCTTCAGGAAGCCGAGAATCTTCCCGGTCGAGATGCCCTGCTGGTTGTCGTAGTCGAAGCCCTTCTCGTTCCACTCCGGGGCACCGATGTCGGCCATGGCGAGCGCCTGAGCGCCGCAAAACAGCACCTGGCAGCCGTCGATCAGGTTGCCAGCGCCCCACTTGCCGACGCCGCTGGTGGCGAGGCGCGTGTTGTAGACGTGGCGGAACTCGTGCAGGTAGATGCCGTCGATCTTCACCGTGGTGCCGGTGAACAGCGGGTTCGCCTTGTCGCGCTCCTGCGCGTGGCGCAGGTTCAGCACGTAGGTCGGGTCGATCTTCAGCTTCGCCATCGCGGTGGGCGACAGGAACGCGTGGAAGGTCTCTTCGCCACCGGGCTCCATCACGCCGCGGATGTAGCGCTCCTTCGCGTACGCCTTCAGCGCCACGAACATCTCCCACATCGGCAGGTCGGGGGCGGCCACGTCGGAGGTGGCGGCGCCGGTGACGAGGGCCTTCGTGGTGCCGTTCCAGCGCAGCCGGCGCGCGGCCGTCGGCGCGGAGACGTCAGCAGCGAACTCCAGGTACTGGAGGTCGGAGCCCACGCGGGCGATGCCGTTGTTGGTGTTCGCGTAGCTGACGCCGGACAGGGTCAGGAACGCCATCTGGTCGATGCGGTCAGCCAGCCAGTAGGCCAGCACGTTCTTCGCGTTGTTGCGGAACTCGACCACCGACTTCTGGTCGGCCATCTTGCCTTCGTGGCGGTTGGCGTGACGGAGCTGGTCGATGCGGATGACCTGGTCGAAGGTCTGCATCTGCTCTTCGTTGCCTTCCAGCGTACGGTCGCCCGCGACGCCGTCGCCGGTCAGGTCGGCCAGCAGCGTGATCACTGCGCGGGCGCCCTTCTCGGTCTTCTTGAGTTCGGTGATGTGCTGGATCAGGCTGTTCGGGCCAGATCCGAGGAAGCGGTTGACGAACGACAGGTTGCGTGCGTTCTTCCACAGGTCCATGGACCAGATGGTCTTTTGTTCGGTCGTCAGCAGACCAAAGTTCGTGAGCATTGCGGCACCCCTTTCTGGATGGTTGAAAGACAGAGAAACGAGACCGAGATCCCTTTGCCGCCTGTCGCCGCGTGCCTGCGATGGTGAAGTGTGTCGTACTTCGAACGAACTTAGATCGAAATGTAGCCGATTTTTCTGGCGCGTGCAAAAAGATGGCCACGGGGCGACCCGTGGCCATCAAAGCCGGCACAAGGGCCGGCGTCCTTCCCTCACGGAAGTTGGTTCAGGCGCTCGCGCAGCATGTAGCCGAGCAGCGGCCAGATCTTGTTCTTCGCCGCCTCGCGGGCGATGCGGCGGCCGATCCCGGTGTCGAAGTTCTCGGGGCTGACGCAGAACGCCTCGCCGGTCACGACGTAGCCGTTCTTCAGCGTCAGGATGCAGAACGTGGTGCAGTCGGCGGCGCTGGTGCGCACCCAGTTGCCGCCCTCGATGCGCACGCTCTCGGCGCCCCACTGGGCGGCCCCCAGCATGCCCTCGGCGCCGGTGAAATAGTGCTCCGAGACGATCTGAGCCTCGACATCCGCCGGCGTGACGCGCGGAGCGGTCAGGTTCTTCGCCTGCAGCGCCAGTTCGATGCCGGCGTCGTCGTTGCGGGGTGATTCGATGTGGTTCATGGTCAGAACGCTCCGATCCGCTCGCCGAGCACGGTGGAGTAGCCCTTCATGTACGCGGCTTGGCTGTGCAGGCGCGATTGCTCGTCCACGCTCAGCCCCCGAAAAGTCGGGCTCTGGAAGAAAGCGATCAGCTTGTCCAGCTTTTCGTCCAGCTCGGCTTTCTCAGCGACGACGCGCTGTTGATGAGGAAGCAATTCCATGGTTTCTCCAGGTGGTGAGAGAAGGCGGGTGTCACTCACAGCAGATCGCCGCGCAGGCGGGCCAGATCCGAGTCCGGGAGCTTCACGAAGTCCGCATACGGCAGGCGGATCGCGTCAGCGGCCTTCAGCGTGCCGCCGGCCTTGTCACTGTCCGCGCCGACGCCCTTGGCGCTCGGTGGCTGCCTGCCGGCGGTGTCCAGGTTCTTCGCCAACTGCGCCTTGCGACGCTCCTCGGCGACCTTCTTGGCGGCGTCGGCGGGGTCCACGCGCGCCGTGACCTCCACCGCGCGCTCCTGCTTCGCCGTCTCCTTGCCCAGCAGCACGCCGCAGGCTTTCTGGAGCGCCTTCGCAGGCGGGTGGCCCTGCACCTGATACGCGCTGGCCAGGTCCATCACCTCCTTGACCTGGTCGGCGTCGTAGTTGTCCTTGTCGTCCGGGTTCAGCACCGGGTACGCGGCCTCCAGGCGCTCCACCGTCATGTCGTAGCGCACGCGCTCGTAGGCGTTCGACTCGGCGACGGCTGCCACGAGCTGGGTCTTGGCCGTGTTGATCCCGCGCTCGGTCAGGCGGATCTCGCCCATGACCTTCGCTGCCTCGGCGTTGTCACCATCGACCAGCAGCTTGCCGTACTTCGCCTCCAGCTCCAGCAGCTTCGCCTCTGCGGCGGTGATCTCCTCGTTCGTGGCGGCGACGGCGCCGGCCTTCTCGAACTTCGCGAGCTTCGCCTCCAGATCCTCGCGCTGGGCGCGCTCGCGGTCCAGGATCTCCTTGTGGCGGGCCAGCGGGATGCGCGTGTCCTTCGCCTTCGCCTTCGCTGCGGCAGCCGCTGCGGCCTCGGCGTCCGGGTCGGCGTCGCCCTCGCCCTCGCCCTCGTCGCCGGCAGGCGGCGTGTCGGCGGTCTTCGGAGCGGCCTTTTTCGCCTCCGCAGCGGCCAGTTCCGCTGCTGCGGCCTCGCCGTCAGCGTCCGGGGTGGGCGTGAAGTCGTCTCCACGGTCGACGGTGTCGCCGCCGCCCCCATCGGCCTCGCCGGCCGGTTTCATCACGCGATGCAGGAACTTGTTGAGGATCATTGGGTCGCTCCGGGGGTAGGTTGTGGGTTCGCAGCCGCTTGTGCGGCGGCTGCGCGTTCATTGGCTCGTTTCTCGGCCAAATCCTGTGCCTGGAGCTGCTCAGCGACGACGTTCTTGCGCCGTTCCTCCTGCAGCTTGGCGTAGTCGATCTCTTTCTGGTGCGCGAGCTTCTTCTCGGCGATCCGGGCGTCCACCTGGACCTTCAGCAAGCCCACGCCGCCGTCGCCCTGCTCCTGCTCGATGGGCGTGGCGGCGTCTTTCTGGGCCGTGACCGTCTCTTTGCCGGCCTTCGCCTTCTTCAGCTCTGCGTCGGCCGTCTTCTGGGCCACTTCTGCCTGGGTTTTCGCCACCTCGGCCTCCGCGCCGGCCACTTGCGCCTCCGACAGGCGCTGCGCGGTCGGGGAAGACGACTCCGCGGCCATGTCGTCGAGGATCTGCTTCTTGTTGAGCAGGCGGCTGCTCTCGATGAGCGTCTTGTCCGGGATACCGATGCCCTGCTGGCGCATGGCCAGGGCCTGATCGAACTGGTTGTCTTCGAGAGTTTCGCGCTGCGGCACGGAGCCAATCACCACGTCGAACTCGCCCAGCGTCAGGTCGTTGATGATGCGGCCTTCCGGGGTGGCCTCGTTGATCTTGAACGTCTCGATCGTGCCCTGCGTGCGGTCCTTCGTGATCGTCAGCAGGCGCTCCTCGGTGTAGAAGCCCTGCACGAGGTCGAGGGTGTTGCGCGCCAGGATGAAATCCGTGCGCACGAGGCTGTCCAGGGGCTTCGCGAGGTTCGTCTTGCCGGCCTGACGCTTCTGCTGGATCGCCTTGGCGGCCACGTCCTCGCGGTCGAAGCCCTGGGCGCTGTCCGACACGCCGCTGATCGTCTTGATGTTCTCCTCGGCCTTGTAGGACACCCGGTCCAGGCCCTGCGGGACCTGATTCGGCGTCAGCTTGACGAGGTCCTTGTCCGGGTCGCCGTTCACCTCGATCACGATGCCGCTCTCGGCGCCGCGGGTCTCCAGCTCTTCGGGCGACATGTTCGTCAGCGCCCCGGCGCGGACCTTGTAGCCCGAATTCGCCGTCGTGTTGACGATGTGCAGCTCCTGGGAGCTGACCTTGTTCAGCACCTCCTGGGGGTCCAGCAGGTTCTCGACGAGGCCGATCGTGTGGCCGTGGCGGAACAGGGGGAAGTACGGCACCACGGTGAAGTGCTTGTACGGGCTCCAGTCGTCGTGCAGCACGACGTTGTCGGCCACACAGGTCCATGCGATGCGGCTGACCAGCTTCTTGATCACCCGGAAGCCGAACGTGTCGACGAAGTAGGCGATCTTGTTGCGGTCGAAGTTCTCCGGCACCGGCCGCATGTCGCCAGTTTCCGGGGAGACGAAGTGCTTCTGGTTGTCCAGCTTGCGGTACTGGCGCTCGATCAGCCGTACGTTGCGGGTCACGCCGGCGTCGTCGTATATCCCGCCCTGATAGGAGAACAGCTCGCTGCCGAAGCGGTCGCGCAGGCGGTCTGTGATCGAGTCGTAGCCCATCGGCAGCTCACTGCCGCCCCGGGCACGCAGGATATCCGCGTCTTCCTTGCTGTAGAGCGTGGCGATGTCGTCCAGGGTCAGCCACTTCGTGACGAACACCTCGTTCCAGGTGTCCGGGTCGTAGTCCTCGGCGTCCGGGTCGATGACGACGTTCTTCGGGTTCAGCTTCTCGTAGCGGACCTCGCCCTGCATCTGGTCCGTGAAGCTGATACGCGCGTCCAGGAAGCCCCGACTCGTGATCGCACCGTCGGCGAACATGTCGCTGCGCTTCCAGTCGAGCTGGTTGTTGTCGCTGATCTGCTTGAAAACCTTCACCAGACAGGCGGCGATCTGCTCGGGCGAGCCTGAGCGCGGGCGGAACGTGATCTCGCTGCGGTTGTAGATCTGCTCGCCCATGATGTTGCTGAGCGTGCTGATGATCTTGTTGATCGTCATGGCCGGGCGCCGCTGCAGCGCCAGCCGGGCCTTGTCCGCCGGGTCCCACTGGTCGCCGCGGAAGAAGCGGTCGCACTTGTCGGCCTTCTCGACGAAGGCGCCGTGACCTCTGTCCCGGGCGTAGGCGTAGCGATTCCAGACCTTCAGGGCTTTGGCGGTATCGACGGGCATGGAGGCTCTCAGTTCGATCTAAGTTAGAGAATCAGGCCGCCATGTGCGAGACCGCGCCGGCGCCGAACGCGAGCCGGTCTTTCCACGACTTCATGCCCTTGGGCTTCACCACGCGAGGCGGGGCCTTGCCGAGGGCGAGTACGACCAGCCACGCCAGGCTGTCGACGCAGTCATCATGCACACCGGCTGGAAACCGCAACATTTCTGCCCTCGCGTTGTCGTACCAATCCCCTCGGTCGCTGAATGTGAGCATTCCCTGCTGCATCCGCCCCTGCAGCGGCCTGGCGCGGGCCATCTTGTCCGTGACGGGGGTCAGCACCGTGACGGCGGGGTACTGCTTGCGCTCCTTCATCCGCTTTTTCAGCAGGGACGAGATCGCCTTGTAGATCTGGCCGTCTTCGAAGCCCAGGACTTGGCCGGGACTATACCACTTCGAACTTAGATTCAAGATAGATTCGACGATGAAGAACGCGTCCCCGCTCTTGAACCGTACCTGATCGACCACGTGCAGCACGTCGTCGCTGTCCTGCAGCGCCACCGTCCCGACCGTGTAGTCGTTCTGCTTCTTCTCGCTGATGGCGAAGTCCCAGGCGATGAACACGTTGTGGCCGGCGACGGCCGGCGGCGGCTGCCGGCGGAACTGGTCCTTCGTGAAGTATTCCCCGTCGTCTGGCACCGGGTTCTGCTGGTACAGGGCGCTCCAGTGGCGCGGCTGCAGCGTCTTCCTGATCTGGTGGAGGCGCTTCGTGTCATAGCGCGCGGGGTGCAGGGCCTCGCCCTTGCGGCGCAGCAGGCGGTGGGTGGCCGGGTACGGCGTCGTCAGGGCGACGTCCCTGCCCTGCACGATCGCATCCGTCGCCAGCTCGATGTACTCGTCGTCCTCGGCGATGGCCGGGTACTTCACCACCTCGAACTGGTCCGCGTCCGGGTCGCCGGCCATGGCCATCTGCAGCCGCCCGGCCAGGTCGTCGTCGTGCCACCACGTCTGGATCACCAGCACGCCGCCGCCCGGCGCAAGCCGGGTGTACGCGGTGGAGCCGTACCAGCTCCAGAGCGTCTCCCGCACCTCCGCGCTGTCCGCCTCCTGGGCGTTCTTGATCGGGTCGTCGATCAGCAGCACGTGCGCGCCCTTGCCGGTGATACCGCCGCCGACGCCGGCCGCGACATACCCGCCGCGGTCATTCGCGACCTTCCACTCCTCGGCAGAGCGGTTGTCGGGATGCAGGCGCGTGGCGAAGACCGTCTGGTAGTTCGGATCGTCCAGCACGTCCTTCACGGCCTTGCTGAACGTCATCGCCAGAGAGACGTTGTACGAGCACGCAATCACCTCGTGGTCCGGGTGGCGGCCCAGGTGCCAGGCCGGGAACATCCGGCTGGCCAACTCGCTCTTCCCGTGCCGCGGCGGCATGAGCAGCATAAGGCGCGGGCTCAAGCCCTTGGCTACGTCGTCGCTGAACCGCTCCAGGCGCCGGGCGATGTCCTCGTGGACCCAGCCAGCGTCATATTTGGGGTTGATCCGCTTCGTGAACGGGATGAGCCGGCGCTTGCACAGGGTGCGGATCGCGAGTTCGAGCTGCGCGGCTGCCACCGAGGGCGGCGTTGACGGCGTCGATGCCGGCGTTGTGGCGCTGGGCGTGGGCGTTGCCGTAGTCGCCGTAGATGTTGTCTGGGCGGGGCTGGGCGTCGTCGTAGGCCCGCCAGAACGCTTCCGCCGGGACGCCGGCCCACTCTGGGCACCGGTGGACGGCACTGACGGAGGCGTTGCGGTCGTTCGTGAGCGGCGGGTCGCCGCGGAAGTACGCGACGAAGCTCTCGTACTGGAGGCCGGTGGTTTCGCGGATGTACGGGGCATGAGGGTCAAGCATCTTCGGCTTCGTCGTCAGGGGGTGGCAGGGACATGGCGGCCGACGCCTGGGCGATCATCTCGATCAGTTGCTCGTCGCTCAGCGCGTTCACGCGCTCCACCAGCATCTTGCCCTCGACGCTGACCTCGTGCTTCACGCGCACGGGCTCGTAATACCCGCACATGCGGCCAATCTCACGGGCCGCGGAGACCATGGATGACGGCTCGTCGAGCGTCTTGGCCGCCTGGTAGGACTCCAGGAGCATGTCCATGACCTTCTTGCGGCTCATGCCGGCGGCTTCCTCGTACGCGCGCTTCTCGGCGTCGTACAGCGCCAGCACGTTCGGCATCCGCACCATCCTGTAGGCGTAGGTGCCGTGGTCGGCGTACCCGGCCTTCAGGGATGCGGCCAGGATGGTCTCGCCCTGCGCCCACAGCTTCACGAACAGCTTCTGCTTCTCGGTCAGTGGCTTGTCGGGGCTGACCTGCATCGCGCCCTCGTAGGTGGAGGTGTCGATGCCTCGCGCTCTGGCCTCCAGGCCGGTGACGGCGGTGTCGGTGGCTGCCCCGCGCTTCTTGCGGATTGGCTTCGTGGCGAGCCCGATCCCGCGTCCGTTGCCGGAGACGTTCAGGCCGTCAGGTCCACGGGGGCGTTTGGGACTCGGCATTTCGCGGAGTCTAACTTAGAACTAAGTTCGATTCCAGCACGTGACGAATCTGTTGCCCTTCTTGAGGTTCGTCTCCCGTTTCACGACGCGCAGGTTCCACGGTACGTGGAGGCCGCACACCTCCGGGTGGCGCAGCGGGATGATGTGATCGAGCACGTAGTCAGGGCCCTTCTTGTCCGCTTCGCGGCAGATGGGTACGAAGGCTGCGATGGTCGCGCACGCTGGGATCGTCGTGCGCCGCTTCGTAGCTGTCCACAGCCAGAACGCGCGGCGGTACCCGGGCTCTTCCGTGAACCTGCGCTGCTTGACTCTGGTAGCGCGCTTCGAGGCCCGCTCGCGCTCACCTGGGTGAGCCCAGTAGATGACTTGCTTGCGTTCACGAATGCAGTCCCCGCATGCAGCAGTTCTACCGTCTTTGGAGGCGGTCCGCCGGTTGAACGCGCTGAGCGGCTTCGTAGCGTGGCACCTGGTGCATCGTTTTTGCATACTTCGGATTCTAACTTAGATCGCCGTCAGAAAAAACTAGAGAATTTTCTGGTTGTGCCTCGATGAGTCTCTCCCGGCACGGGTCCAGAACGCGGGGGCGGTTCGGATTCGGGTTCAGTCCCAGGCCAAAGGGGACCCTATCCGCCTGCGTCCGAGCGCCAGCGCCAGCGTGCGCTCCTTCGTCGCACCCGCCCCCCATGCGTCTGTGTCTTTCTTCCTCAACCACTCAGGAGTTCACGCATGAACGCATCCAACCCCACCGTCGTCGCCGTCGCTCGCATTGCCGGGGCCATCGGAGGCACGGGCCTCGCCATGGCCTTCTTCTCCGGCGTCGTCGTCGTCACCAACAGCTACCTCATGGCGGTGCTGTGCTGGCTCATCTACCTGCTCGGCACCCTGCTCGCAGCGTACGCCGGCTCCGTAGTCGGCGGCCTGGCCGCTCGGCTGGCGACCGATGAGGAGCGCCTCGCCGCCCTCGGCGACCGCGCCCGCTCGCTGTTCGCCCGCTTCGCCACCAAGGCCGAGTAACCCGCGTTCGCGGGTTACTCCCCACACGCGTCTTCGTCTTCAACCTTCTCCAGGAGCTATCCATGGCCCGCATCACCATCGCTTCCCTTCAATCCACCATCACCGCGCTCGAAGCGCAGCTCGCGCAAGCGCGTGCGGACCTCGCCGAGGTCACGCGCGAGCGCGACGGCCTGCTGGTCGCTCAGCGGCCCAGCCGCACTGCGCCCGCCCCGCGCTCGCACGACGCGGAGCGCCCGGTGAGCGACTTCCGCCGCGCCTGCGCGCAGGCTCGCGCAATGGCCATGGCCACCGGCCGCGCCGTGCGGGTGGGCTGAGTCATGCACTGCTTCGTCACCTTCAGCCACGAACACGGCTCGTGGCTCGCCGGCGTCCCAGGCAATTGGAGGACCGTCTCGCCCGCGCTCGCACGGCTGCTCGTCGATTGCGACGCCGTGCTGCTCGACATCTGAACTCTTCGACCCTGGGCAGCGTGCTGCCCAGTCCGAAGCGCTCCGCTTCATCAACCACACACATGAGGACTTAACCATGACCAAGAACACCGCCACCCTGGCCCGCATCCGCGCCGCACAAGCCAACGCTGCCGGCGCCGCCGACGCGTACATGGACGCCGAGCTGGCTCAGCTCAAGGCGGCCAAGACCCCGGTCGCCGAGGCCGTCGAGGACGAGAGCGACGACAGCGTGCGCGCACGATTCGAGCGGCTGTATGCCGACTACTTGACCGCGGGCGACAACCTGCTGGCCGAGGTCCACGCCTCGGGCTGGGTGCGCACCACCGCCGCGTTGTTGTGCTCCGTCGCCATCGGCGTCGGGGCTGCTATGTTGGGCACAGCGCTCGTCGACATGCTCATCGCAGCGACCCTCGGGGCTTCGGCCACGGGGCTCGTCCCGATCGTGATCACGATCATCGGCTTCACGCTCGCCGCGGTGGCGGGCATCTACGCCTCGCGCTTTGCGTGCGGCGTCATCCTCGGCGAATACGACGAGGTCGTCGTCTCGAAGCTCGGGGCTGCGAAGAAGTTCGTGACCTCGATCTTCGACCGTCGCGTCATCGTGCCGGCCACTGGGAGCGCAGCATGATCGAAATGGGATTGATCGTCGGCTTGGGGCTCTTGGTCACTCTGGCCAAGTTGCCGTGGCGCGGAAAGATGTGGGTGATCTCTCACCCATTATTGATGGACGCTATCGTCTTCGTCTTTCTGATAGCGATCCATTGGGGGACCTTCAGCGGGGTCATGGTCGCGACCATCGGCGCGCTGTTCTGCTCCATCACGCTCGGCGTGGCGAAGTGGCTCGTTGGCCACGTGCGCGGCAACACGTACTACCCCGGCGTGTTCAACGTCGTGCGGAGGTTGATGTGAGCGCGCCTGAGTACGACATCTTCGAGGAGATCTCATGAGCACCACACGCAAAGGCGGCCCGACGCTCAACATCCCGTTCGAACAAGGCCAGCTCGTAGCCACCGCACGCGCGGTGCTGCGAGCGTTCGAGACGTTCCGCAAGAACGACGACCACGACGCCTACCAGGTGCACGTCAAAGAACTGGAGCGGATCGTGGGCAACCAGTTCCAGTTCCGCACAGATCTCGGCGACGAGATCCAGCTCTGCCACATCATCCTGTTGATGCACGGCGAGCAGAGCACAACGGGGTACGGGTCGTGACCACCACACACAGCCTGCACGCAACGCTCCAAGAAATAATGGACGCTGCGCTCGACGCTTCGTTCGCGGCTACGGCCCACGCCCGGCTATACAACTGGCCGGTCGAAGCCATGAGCGACACCGAACTAACCAACGAGCTGATCCAGCTCTGCGATGAGATGGCGGAGACCGACCGCCAAAACAACTACCGGGGCGAGTGCAAGGACCACGAAGACCGCGTCGGTGAGCTTGCGCACGAACTCAGAAGCCGCGGCCTACCAAGCGGCTACTGGGATCTCATGGCCATGAGGAGCAAGGCGTGAACCTCAAGCACGACCGCACCGCGGTCCCGTACCAGGAGCAGACGCCGCAGCTCACGCTCCACGAGATCGCGGACATCTTGTGGCGCCACAGTGAGCACCAGGCCTATCGCGCCTTGATGGCCTACATCAAGGAACGCGACAACACGCTGGCCGCACTGCGAGACCTCGCGTGACCGCCAAGCATGGGCTCCTTCGTCGCCCATGCCCCAGATGCGTTTTCGTTCTTTCACAACGGAGCATGAACATGCGCATTTCCCTCATCGAAGAGCTGACCCAGCCCAACCAGCTCGCCACCCCTGTCGACGATGACGATTACTCGCTGGACGACGACACCGGCGAGTACGGCCAGGACCCGGCCGACATCCTCGCCCGCCGCGAGGAGATCGCCGGCGTCAACATCCGCGGCCTCGTGGCCGTGACCGACCACTGAATGGAGGACGCCGCCATGCACTGGCCCTAGCAATCCGTCACATCGCCCACTTAGGCGCGTTGTAGCCAGCACGTCAGTCTGGCATCGGCCCAACAGGCACACAAGCGGGACGCTCCCGGCCGAGCGCGTCAGACCGCTGCCACCAACTCCCCCTATCGCCGCAGAAATGGCCCTGAGCAAGGCCAGGCACAGCCACGGGTGCAATACCGCCGGATCGACGTAACCGGCACTCCACCATCACTTCACTTGGAACCATCATGAACTTCCCCAACACCGCCATGTCCCTCGCCATCCAGAAGGCCGCCGCTCCCCTGCTGGCTGCCGCCAAATTGGCCGAGGTCGACACCAAGCCCGTCGTCACCCTCAACGACGAGGGCAAGGAACTCATCGACACGATCGCTGCCGAACGGCTGGCCGCGTCCCGCAACGGCACCGACAGCGACGAGGCCAAGCTCTCCAACGAGGAGGCCTCGAAGCTGCGCGCCATGGCGCAATTCGACCCGCTGGTCTTCTTCGAGGACAGCCACGTGGTCATCCGCAAGGAAACCATGACCTCGGCTGCCTGGGCGCTGGACAGCGAGATCATCCAGGCCGCGCGCAGCCTGTACTTCCAGATCTACAACGAGCAGAAGGTCGCCTACCCCGGCGAACGCGTCACGCTCGACCACGTCATCGACGGCTTCTACGCCTCGGTCGAGATCGAGGGCTTCTGGGGCGAAGGCCTGGCGCACAAGCTGCTGAAGCTGGTGTCCATGCAGCCGAGCTGGCACTCGGCTGCCTACAGCGCTGCGCGCGCCAACGGCTGGATGACCTTCGAGGTCAAGTCCATCGACGAGCTGGTCCTGGCCAGCAAGGCGCAGGAACTCAACGGCAATGCCGTGACGAACATCAAGAACCTGGCTCCGGTCATCGCCAAGATGACCGGCGGCAAGGTCAAGGCCGAGGACATCGAAGCGCAGACGATCCGCAGCCTGAACGAAAAGGCGCAGGATGCGGCTGAGTTCAGTCGCGGCCTGCTGCCGGCCATCCGGGCATTCGTCGAGGCCGCCACCGAGTACGTCGACGAACACGGCGTCGAGTACGGGTTCGAAGACCTCGACCCCAAGACCCGGCTGGGCATCCTGGCCAAGCTGCGTCCGTCGATCATGCGCCCCACGAGTGACCCTCGGGTGATCAAGGGCGACACGACCGAGTTCATGATGATCGTGGGCGAAGCCTTCGCGGCTGCGAACCACATCTCGGATGTGGTCGACTTCCTCACGCGTGAGGTCGACCGCCAGCGCATGTAAGCTGGCAAGGCCAGGCAGGGCAACCTGCCTGGCCTGATTCTTCAAGGCCTGGGCTGGACGGACTCGAAAACATGATCGACATCATCGATTGGAACACGCTGCACGAGCAACACCCTGACTTCGTGGAGCTGGTTGGCGAAGAGATCGACGAACTGGACTGGTACGCCCTGCTGCTGGCAGGAGCGGGACGCGCGTACCTGACCACACTGTTCTGCGCAGAGGTCGAGTCCACCGACTTCAAGGCACACCCGTTGGTCGAGCTGCTCAGGGCGAAGGTGGCGGGCCTGCTCGACAGCAGTCTTCTATAAGACACAAGACATTCTTCCGCTCTTCTCAGCAAGACTTATTTGAAAAAAATATTTTTGTTTCCTACTTTGAAATTTATTTTTTTCTAATTAGTTTTAGAAGATTGTAAGAATGTAAGAATGGAAGGTAGTTAGAAGTAGTACAAAAAGGACTGCCGGCCGGCGCTCTTCACTGGTAAGCTCGCACCTCGTGCTCGTAGTTCGATCTCATTTAGGCCTTACAAAGATGCAGCTCACTTTCCTGGAAGCGTCTGTGCCGCTCACAAAAACCTTCTCTCAGAAGGCCGGCGTCCTGACCAAGACCCCGTACCCTTTCACTTTTGAGTTCACCAGCCACGCAGAGACTGCACAGACTCTGCCCCAGTTCGAAGCCCTTTTGACCAGGCACGCGAACCTCGGCCACTGCCTGCTGAAAGGCACGATCCAGAAGCCCCTGGTCAAGGAAAGCCGGGCCGGCAGCACCGAAACCTCCGCTGTCACCGAGTTCGTCGTGCTCGACCTGGACGGACTACCCGAGACGATCGACATCGGTGGAGCCCAGGCACCCACCACGATCGACCTCTTCCTTGCAGCCCTGGGCCTGTCCGACGTCAGCTACGTCATCCAGTGGTCGGCGTCCATGGGCATCACGAACCAGCGCATCCGAGCCCACCTGTTCTTCATCCTGGACAAGCCGATGGCAGCACCGCTGCTCAAGCAGTGGCTGATTCACCTGAACCATGTCACCCCGCTGCTGCGTGGCGCCATGACCCTCACCAAGACCAACAACTCGATCAGCTGGCCTCTGGACATCTCCGCATGCCAGAACGACAAGCTGATCTACATCGCACCGCCGGTACTCAGGGGCATGAAGGACCCCATGGCCGGCACGCCGCGGATCACGTATGTCAAGCGCAAGCTCGCAACCCTGTCGATCAGCGGAACCTTCAGCAGCGAGAAAAACCGCACGCTGACGGACTCGCGGATCTCCGAACTGCGTGCCCAGGAAGGGCTGCCACCGCGCAAGTTCAAGAGCCGCATGCACGGCTCGACCGAAATCATGATGAAGCCCGATAGCTGCACGATCACGGACATGAAGACCGAGCGCGGCTTCACGTACTTCAACCTGAACGGCGGTGACTCCTGGGCCTACTACCACCCGGAGAACAACCCCGAATTCATTCACAACTTCAAGGGCGAACCCAGCTACCTGACCAAGGAGCTGCTGCCGGACTACTGGAGCGACATCTCCACCAAACCGGTCCGTGTGGCGAGCAACGGCCTGACCTACCTTGCGTTCTGTGACCGCAAGACCAGCTCCTACTGGCGCGGCACTTACGACCAGGCCAACGACACCCTGGACCTGAACATCGCCAAGAATGAAACCCAGCTGCGCCACTTCGCCAAACAGCACGGCATGCCACTGGGCGACTTCATCCCTGAATGGGATCTGATCTTCAACCCGCATGACTCCGTGCGCGTGGACTTCACCGCCAAGGTGATCAACACGTTCACCTTGAGCCCCTACATGAAGGCGGCGGCCAAGCGCGTCACCGCCGTGCCCAAGACGATCCATCGTGTGATCTTCAACGCCATCGGCAGCGACAGGGACATCTACGACCACTTCATCAACTGGCTGGCGTTCATCCTCCAGAAGCGCGACCGAACCGGCACTGCGTGGGTGCTGCACGGCACCGAAGGTACCGGCAAGGGTGTGATGTGCAACAACATCCTGCGACCCATCTTCGGCCGCGCCCACACCACCACGCGCCGCATGGAGGAGCTGAACGAGCACTACAACCACTTCATGAAGGGCTCGCTGCTGGTGGTGGTGGACGAGGTCCAGACCAGCGCGCTCACGAACGAACGCAGCGTGATGGCGAAGATGAAGACGTTCATCACGGACGAGTGGATTCCGATCCGCCAGATGTACGCCAACGCCGTCGAGTGCAAGAACTACTGCAACTGGATTCTCAACTCCAACAAGCCCGACCCCGTGAGCATCCCCAAGGAGGATCGCCGCCACAACGTCGCCAAGTACCAGCCCAACAAGCTCGCCATCACCCAGAAGGACCTCGAAGCCATCGAGAAAGAGCTGCAGTCCTTCCACGACTACCTGCTGTACTACCCGCTCGATGAGACCGCGGCGCGCACGCCCGTCAAGAGCGCAGACCGCGACACCCTGATCAGCATCTCGGAGTCCAGCATCGACACCGTGGCCACGGCCATGCTGGAGGGCGACATGGGCTTCTTCATCGATCAGCTCCCGGCCCAGGGCGCCAGCTACTCATCCGGCTTCGAGAGCAGCAAGAAGCTCGCGGACTACCAGCACGTGCTCAAGCTGCTGCTGCAGCGCACAGACCCGACCACCGGCAAGTGCTCCGTGGCCCGTGAGGAGCTGCGCGTCATGTTCGACTACGTCAGCGGCAGCATGCCCACCACGCCGAACAAATTCACCAGCCTGCTCAAGCACCACCGCATCCATATCACGAAGGTCTGGATGACCACGAAGGCCGTGAGCGGGGTCAAGGTGACGTGGAAGGACATCGCCTCCTGGGCTGAGTACGACGCTGCCCTGAACCCAGCCCCGGCAGCGCCGAAGGCCGCACCCAAGAAATTACAGCCCGCATGACCCTCCTCTGCCCTGTCTGCTTCGCAGACGCGCACCAGGTCAAGGACACACGCCAGGACACGGGCGACGGCATCGTGCGCAAGCGCAAATGCCCCAACGGTCACGTATTCCGCACCGTCGAAAAGGTATGGCACGGCCACGACGAGACCATGCTCGCCCTCGTCGCTGACAACCAGATCAGCGCGAGCTTCTTGGCCCCCCCGAAAGTGAAATGGAAATGATTCTCACCCTGCATAACGAACTCGACCTCGACCTCGACCAGATCGTTCTCTACCAGATCATGGGCCGCATGGCGTACCACATCACCCAGGCCACCACGATTGACATCTACCCGCAGGCTCGTGAGAAGTCTGGCTTCATGGAGTGGATCTCCGTGGTCCGCTACTACGGTGGCGGCAGCCTGACGATTGGGTGCGTGCAGCGCACACCGAACAGCCCTGTGGAGTTCCACAGTTGACCCACGCACGTGCTGCGTGCTCTAATTTAGATCGCTTCTCGATCTGACACGTAAGCGGCCGGCAGGGATTCAACCTGGGGGTTCACAGACCCTCTTGCCCTCTCGGCCGCTTACGTATCCGACCCACATCTCGCAAAGAGAGAAAGAGAGCTTCCCTCATGGCCACCTATACCTCCGAGCAGATCTTCGAAGATCTGATCTCCATGTACGAGAGCCGGGACCCCGTGTTCATCTGGGGGCCGCCTGGCATTGGCAAGTCCGACCTGGTCGGTCAGGTGGCTCGCCACCTCGACATCGGCCTGATCGACTTCCGCACCGCGCTGCGCGATCCGACCGCCCTGCTCGGATTCCCCATGCCGGACAACGTCGAGCACGTCATGCGCTACCTGCGCGACGCCGAGCTGCCCCGTAGCGGCAAGGGCATCCTGTTCTTCGACGAGATGAATGCCGGCACGCCGACGATGCAGTCGAGCTGCATGCAGCTGGCCCTGCCGCCCTACCGCATCGGCGACTACGTGCTGCCCGACGAGTGGTGGGTGGTGGCAGGCGGCAACCGCGAGGGCGACCGCGGCGTCACCCAGCGCCAGCCCGCACCGCTGGCGAACCGCTTCAACCACTACGAGATGGAGTGCGACGTCAAGGCCTGGGTCGCCTGGGCACTGAACAACGGCGTCCATGCTGAAGACATCGCCTTCGTGCGGTTCCGCCCGGGCCTGCTCTACACGTTCGACCCGAAGAGCGCTGACCGCGCCTTCGGCACGCCACGCTCCTGGGTCAAGGCCTTCCGCCAGGCCCGCACCGCGTCGAGCCACGCCAGCGCCAGGCGCAAGGTCGCCACGGCTGTCGGCGAGGGCAATGCTGCCGAATACTTCGGCTTCCTCACGATGATCCGCGATCTGCCCAGCATCGACGAGATCAAGCTGCACCCCGGAACGACGCGTGTGCCCACTGAGCCCGCCACGCTGTACGCCCTGGTCACGGCCTTGGCGATCAACACGACCTCGGACAGCGGCTTCAGCCGGCTCATGGACTACGTCAAGCGCATCCCGATCGACTTCCAGGTCGTGTACGTGCGCGACACGCTGAAGAAGGTGCCCGCCATCGCCCATACCACGGCCTTCACGAAATTCACACAAGACCATGCCGACGTCCTCATGTAACTACCGCTGTAGGCAGGGTCGCGACTGCACGTGCAGCACGCCGCTGCCCGACCCCGAGCCACTGCCCAACATCGCTGACGACGCGCGTAGCGCCTGGCTCAACGGTTGGTGGTCCGGTCTCGCCATCGGTGCCATCAACGGCCTGGCCGGCGCTGTTCTCATCATCACTGCACTCAGGTAACACCATGATCTTCTCTCACTTCAAGAACGCCATCGCGGCGCAGTTCAAGGCAATGTCGAGTGCAAAGGTGATCAGATGAAAGTCAAGACCAGCAAGCTGACCGGCCACGCCCTGGACTGGGCGGTGGCCGTGTGTGAAGGCCGTGGAATCGAATTTGATGATCCCCGCGATCCTTGGCTTACACGCAACGGAGTAGCTGACCAACCACTGCACAGTTACACGCCCTCCACCGAATGGGCACAAGGTGGCCCGATCATCGAGCGGGAGCGGATCGGCCTATCCTGGGTCGAATCCAACTGGAGGTACATGGACGGCTGCTGGTCGGGTGTTTGCGCCGGACAAATCCGGTACGCACCCACTCCGCTCGTCGCAGCCATGCGCTGCTACGTCGCCTCCCGCCTGGGCGACGAAGTCGAGATTCCAGAGGAGCTGATGTGAAAGTCAAGACGAGTGAGCTGACCAACCATGCCCTCGCTTACGCCGTTAGCACCGTGGAAAACAAGGACTGGGACACTGAAGGCCACATCGCCAACATCAGCTACCCAGACGATGGAACTGGATGGGTATACCGTCCCGACATCGACTGGTCCCAAGGTGGCCCGATCATCCGGCAGAACTTCATAAACCTTCTGCACTGCCAGAACGGCAGCGCGAAGTACGAAGTTCTGGCGCAGATGCGCGAGTGCGCCGACATCACCAGCCGTGTGATTGCCCAAGCGTGGGGGCGGGCTGACGATGGGCCTGAGCGAGACCTCGTCGCGGCCATGCGCTGCTACGTCGCCTCTCGCCTCGGCGACGAAGTAGAGATCCCCGAGGAGTTGATGGCGTGACCTACTTCTGGCGCCCCAAGCCAGTAGGGCTCAAGAAAGACATCGAGCAGCACCGACTCGAAGAGAAGGCACTGCGGACCAAGATCGCAGAACTCGAAGTGATTCCTGACCCTACGCCGTTCCAGGAACGTGCTCTGCGCACTTACTGGTACCTGCTGGACCAGCTGCTGCAGTCCAAGGCCAACACGGCATCGAAGATCGGAAAGAAGTGAGACAACTATGTCCTACGAACGCAAGACCCGATACCAGACCGCCTACTTTCGGTTCGCCACGACACCCTTTGGTGCCATCAACCGCAACCCTGACGCGTACGGCAACGGCAACAGCCTGCCCAACCTGATCCGCAACAGCGCAGGGCGCTGCGCCGTGGAGTTCTACGGACGCGCCGTCATCACGGACCACCAGCACGGTGTCGTTGTGCGCATCCTCAAGCGCACGGGTGGCGGCATCACGATCACGGACCCGCGGAAGGAACGGACATGACTCAGCCTAGCTACAACTGCCCCCAGTGCGGCAGTACCAACCTGAGCGTCACCGGCATGACGCAGGCCCGCCTCCACCAGACCGAGGACGGCGAGTTCTCCACTGAGGTCTATGACGACCACGAGTGGGACGACAGCCACACCATGTGGTGCAACGAGTGCGGCTACGCATCCTGCGCCGCAGAGTTCTACGTAGGGGGTAAGAAATGACCACCGCTCTCCAAGACCGAGCGATGCTCGCCACGCTCCACATCTCCCAATGGACCAATCGCAAGCACGACAAAAACGTGTCCGCGGAGGTCGAGCGCAACCACCAGGCCACAGACGCCGGCCGCTACAACAAGCTGCTGGTCGACAAAACCAGCCTGGAAGCGATCGCCAAGGTGGCCAGCGCGGCGCGTGCGTACCACTACAAGATGACCCTGGCCTGGGGCGACAACGGCGACCGCCTGCTGCCCGGTGCGCTGTTCATGGAATACCGCACCGAGATCCTGAAGTTCAAGAACAACTTCGCCATTGAGGTCGACGCCTTCATCGCCCGCTACCCGACGCTGGTGCAGGATGCCTACAAGCGCCTGGGCTCTCTCTACGTGGCTACGGACTACCCGCACGTGAGCGAGATGCGGTCGCGCTTCGCCATCGAGACGTCATTCGCCCCCGTGGCCTCCGGCAACGACTTCCGCGTCAGCTTGAACGAGGAGTACATCGACCAGATCAAGCGCGAGATCAACGAGCGCAACGCCGCGCTGCAGCGAGCCTCAGTGCAAGACTGCTGGAACCGCGTACGCACGGTGGTGTCGAACATCCACGAACGCCTGAGCAAGACCGACAACAAGTTCCGCGACACACTGATCGAGAATGCTCGCGACCTCCTGGACGTGCTGCCGGCACTCAACGTCACCGGCGACCCGGAGCTGACGAAGATCGAGCACGACGTGCGCGAGCTGCTGGTACCGCCGCAACGGCTGCGTGACGATTCGACTTTGCGCAACGAGACCGCGAAGAAGGCCGAGGAGATCCTGGCACGGATGGGGTTCAGCCAGTGACCAACCTGAAGCCCTGCCCCTTCTGCGACCTGGAGCATGCCACCCGCATCGCCCGCGAGCTTGAAGAAGCCGCTGGGGCGCTGGAAGCGCAGCAGAGGGACGATGCTGGTGTTGCACAGGCTCTGCCAGCGCCGAAGCTCTGCCCACGTTGCTGCCAGTACCACGGGCCGATTTGCCCTGCTGGCGTGAAAACACTTGCCGAAGGACAACGATGACTGACCCCTACGAGGCGGCCGAAGCCGCTCACGCCCATGCCGTGCGCGAATACGGCGCCGCCGACAAACACGCCCTGCGCAGCGCCGTAACTGCCGCACTGGTGGCAGATCGGAAGCGTTCTCTCGGCTACTGGATCACCCGCTTCCGCCAGCGGTGGCTGCTGTGGGTTGGCGGCTGGGAGGAGCCGAACTGCGGTGGCTGGAAACTGCGCGGCGACTACGGTTGGCGCGACCCGGCACCCGTGATGGTGTTGCGGGCCTTCACCTACTACGGGTGGGGTGCGCAGTTGCAACTCCCCTGGACGATTCTGGTCTGGTCGTGGCACGGCGACCGTGGCATCTACCTGAGCCCGGACGGCACGCCGGGAAGCGCTACTCGATGGCTTCGACTGCCGAGGTGGCGCCGTGGCTAAGCGCACTGATGGCGTGGCAACGGATCAACCTGGCGGGAGAACAAGCATGGCTGATGCCTGCCTGGACTGGTTCCCGTTCGCCGACGACTTCGGAGGCCCCGGCGACCGCGTGCTGCAAGACAAGGTAACGACTGCCCGCAAGGCCGGGCTGTGCTTCGACTGCATGCAGCCGATCAACCCCGGCGACCGCATCCGCACGTTGTCCGCCAAGTTCGACGGCGAACTGCGGCGCTATCGCTGGTGCGCGCTGTGCTGCGAGGCGATGGCTGCTGAAGATCCGACCGAGGCGATGGAAGCGCGCATCGCCATGCGACCCTCCGCTGGCGTGCGGGAGGTGCAAGGTGGCTGACGAAACCTGCTCCCTCCTGCACAGCGAAGAACCGAGCTTCGTGGATACCAACGGATGCATCCTGCCGGTGGGCCACGACGGGCCGCACGAGTTCGTCGACGCCACCACCGGAACCGTATGGCGTTGGCAAACAAACCTCGAATGCACTTGCGAATGGTGCATGAAATACCAGGGCGACTACTGCACCACCTACTGGCGCAAAGCCGACGACGAACGATTAGCGGCCGGTGAAGCCGAGTTCGCGAGCTGGATAACTGCCCTTGACCCCAACTCCTGCCGGACCTGCAAACACCGCGAATCCGGCGATGACGCCTACCACTGCTATATGTTCAAAGTCGAACCCGCGCCGCTGTGTATGCAGCATCAGGACCGCAAGCCTAAGAGAGTTGGAACCATCGGCCATGTTGGCGGGCGAGGGACGCTTGTCGCTGCGCTGGCCGTGATCCTCGCCCAGGCGCAGAAAGACCACCCTGGCGTGGCAACGCGCCACCCGCGCTGCGGATACCCGTATTGCGCATGTGTGGGCCAGTGCTTTGCAGCATCGCAGCCGGGCGTTACCGCTGGTGTGGAGGGAACGAAGAATGGCTGAGCCGATCACCGCGAACCGGCTGGAGCTGATTGCCGCCAAGGCGCGGCAACTCGCCGACGATTACAAGGCGGGCAGCCTGTGGCCCGGCGACCTTGCGCGAGGGCTGGGCGAAATCGGCGAGCAACTCGACGCGATCTACCGCACCCGCGAAGGGCAGGAGGGCCGAAATGGAAGCCGTTGATGGCGTGGCAACGGATGGGGAGGGCCAGGCATGAACTGGATACTTTGGAGCGCCGCCGTCGCTGGCTTGGCCGCTGCCGCGTGCTTTGCAAAAGGCGCCTTCGCCGTTGACTGGAGCGGCATGGTGTGGATGCTCGGCTTCTTCCTGTTCGGCGCTGTCGCATCGGTCTTGCTGGGTTGCGGCCTGTTGGTGACTCAAGCATGAACCGATGCATGTGCGCCCCGCGAAGCCTCTCTATCCACCCGCGCTGCCCGATCCACGGCAACGATGCGACCAACGTTGAGCGCGTTCAGCACGGCATGGCCCCACAGCCTCGCACCTGTCCGAAGACGTGGCGGCCCTGCGGGCGCGTGGAGTGCGCCGCCTATTGCGCTGGCCCTGAGACCGCCTCTGGCGTGGCAACGGATGGAGGCGACGATGCTGACCACTGAACAGCGCCGGGCCATGCACAAGCCCGGCCACCACACCCAGCAGGACATCCGCACGCTGGGCATTCTGTTTTTCATGGAGGCGCACCGCCGCATCCTGGGCGGGCGCTTCGGCAGCATCCCCACACCGATCAAGGATTGGGCATTTGCTGAGGGCGGCTATTGCATCGACGCGCCCGACACGCTGCCCGCTGGAGGTTCCGAGTTCTATGCGCTGGACCCGACCGGCATTGAGGATCTGTGCGACGAGTTTGGTCACTACGGGTTGCCGCAGCAGCTCACCGTACCCCGTGAGCCCGACGACACCGCTGGCGTGGCAACGGATGGAGGACAACAGCGATGACACCAGAGCAGCAACTTGAACTGGCGGTCTATGCCAAGGTCTACGAGGCCATCTTGACCGCGCCGATTACGTCGGCGTTCCGCGAAGACGATCCAGGCAGCGAGGATGAGCCGGCGCCTGACGACCCGGAAATGGTTGTCGCTATCCGGGCCGACCGCTTCGGCCTGATGACGCGCATCCGAGAAATGAGGCTGGCTGCGGCGCTGGGGCGTGGCCGCCAATGATGGCGTGATGGTGGATGCCGCGCCGCAGCCGACGCCCTACGGGCTGGCCGGCATCGAGGGCGATGCCATCGTGATCCGCCTCACGGCCGACGCCTGCGCGTTCGCCTTCGCCAACGATCCGCAGGCCCGCGAGCCTCGTCCGCCGGTCATCAACAAGCAGCAGTTTCTGCGCGACACGCTGAACGAGTTGACGGCCGAGCGCGAGGACGGCAGCACCCCGCTGACGGACATGCTGGACCGCGCCATGGTGAAGGCCATGGAGAACGGCTCCGACGCGCTGGACCATGACGCCGCTGGCGTGCGGGCCACTTCATCGGCGTCTGCCGAATCTGTAGCCGCACGGTCGGCAAGCGCCGTGCCAACCACCAATGGAGACCCCGAATGAGCGAG
>ERZ724522.327-NODE-327-length-32278-cov-7.864631_pt1 | contig 32278 bp, 41 predicted proteins | sample MGYA00376055_ERZ724522 | MGnify/ENA primary metagenome ERZ724522 (study PRJEB28724, sample SAMN07190884) | wastewater metagenome | isolation source: effluent of sewage treatment plant in Hong Hong | place: Hong Kong | collected 2016-03-17 ...
AAAGCTTATTCGGTGAACCGCAATAAATTTTATGCGCCTTGGCTAATTGCTCAGGAGTTGCAATGTTAAGTAAATTATCTCGGAAGGTTGTTTCGATGTACCGCCTAAATTCAGGCGGTCTAGATGCGTTTATCCATTCGACCAGTAAGATCAAAATAAACCTATTGTTTTTTATTTTTTAGTTTGCTACAATTAAGTTCTGCAATAGGTGGATGAGCAGTTTATCTCTCGTTCGCCCTTTAAAGGGGTCTAGTTAGTAGCTAGACCTCTTTTTTAATGTACGCCCTTTGTAATGTTTGCAACGGCCTGTTTAATCTCGGTAACATAAATGCCAAAATACATGACTACCGCAGCCGCAACACCGGAAACCCACCAAAACGATTTTTCAACAAAACCGACACGGCTCTTGAATTCGCGTATCTCATCAAGAATAATATCGGATTTAGCTTCGAGATTACCGAGGCGGGAATGAATATCGTCAGACATTTAGAACCCTATTGCGCTTTAAGAGCCAACACAATCATACCAGATGCTTCCGTCCATGATGCCGTTGGAGCGGATGAAGGCAACGCACCATATGTCTGCGCTGCGGTCAGGCGCACATTCATGCCTGTCATCGATAAAACGCCAACCCCATGAATTGCATGGTTATTATTTGATGATGTTGATGATGTCAATGTAACTGTACCATCAGTTAAAATTGCCATCCAGTACCAGCCGGGCGTAAAAGATACAGGCGCGGTAAATGCACGATCCTGCGTTGAGCCAGTTACTATTGCCGCCGCGCCTATTTCAGTGCCACCTACCAATGTTCCGGGGACGCCATTATTGTTTGTATATACACCAAATCTTGCATTAGGTGTTGATGCCGTTGCCCAATAAGCCATGCCCGTAAAAGTCTGAGTTTTATAAATATAAATCGGCACAAAAAACATTGAGTTTGCGCCAACGTTTGCGGTACTCAAAGATTGAGATATAAACGGGTTCATGTAATATCGACCAGAAATATATCCCGGGCCAGTCAAGCCAGCATTAGCGATTGTGTAAAGCGCGACATCAGAAATGGTGTCTTTAACAGTTGAGCCAGATTGAACTAGTGGAAAAGTTTCTGCGCCAGTCAATGTCGTGGCATTTGATAATTCAGATATTTTGCTCATTTACTTCTCCAAGTATTTGCTATTTTCAGTTAATAAGTATGTATTATTTTCAGCTTGAATAAAATAACTATTAAAGCCTAATGCGGGGCGCGGGTCTGTTAATGTGTATAGGTGCATACGGCTTACCCATACCGTATCTGTGCCTGACGTACTGTTATCCACGGTAATAAGAAGGTTAAACAATACGGAAGTCATGCCATCACGAACCCTTTGAGGTGGCGCGACCTGCCACAATCCAGAACCATTTGAAGCTGCTATTGCGGCATTTTCCCAAAGATAACCCGTATCAATACGCATGGTATAATTGTTCATATTGGCCGGACTTGTCGGCTGTTGTCTAGCTTGGAGGCCAATCAAAGTTATAGCTGGGCTTGCATCCCATTTAGCCTTCATAGCGGCTTGCATCCAATCGCCCAATGACGGCAATCCGGAACTAATGTTTGCGCCATAATCAAGAGATATTGTTTCCGATCCACCAGCCCCATTACGGGTAATGACGATTTTAAAATATTCTTCGCCATTGATTGTTTCTTTGGAGCCAACCGCCGTGATTGCCGAACCAGTTGATCTACGGAAGCGCATACCAGTAGGGGCAACGCCTGTACATCCAGTCGATACAGTACCAGATGATCCAGATAGCGTAGGATTAGTAGTAATTTCCCCAACTTGAACCGCAGCAGGAAAATCTGTGTAGCTGCTAACAATACTTGCAAGAGCGTCATTTATGCCGCCACTATCATTGGCTATATGGTATCCAGCTATAGGGGCGAGGTGTACGTTATCTGCATTTAAATAACCAGTTTTAGGCGATCTATCCGCATCATTATTTGAGCAAATCAAATCCCTGCGAACAATCTTGATATTAGCGGGGTCTGCATCAGCTTGCGCCTGATCCCATGCAACCATATCTAACCACAAGCCCCTTGCCTCTGATCCAGAAGCCCATGAGTTAGAACCAGTCAAAGCCCTTGGCGGTATCGTCAAGCGAATGATCGGAATCCCCGCGGCCTTTAACGCGGTGAAAATCGCCGTCATGTCCGCCTGGTACGTTGCCAGACGCGCAGCTCTATTAAGTGAAGTCGTATCCGTCGAAATATTGTTCGTTCCGCCGCCAACTAAGCATACTTTAATACCAGTAATACCAGTTATATCAGTAACACGCGCAGCCATTTGAGAAGTATTGTTTCCAGATATGCCGCGGTTTGTACCAGTGAATGATCCTGTTGCGGTATCATCGTACCATGTTACAAAATATCCACGAGGGTCTAGTATGCGGTTCCAGTTTAAGTAACCTCGTGACCAGTTGGAATGCTCCTCTGATCCGGCAGTTTGCGTTGCGTAGCCGTTATGGTTTTCTAAACTGTCACCAAATAGGGCAATAACACTATTGCCGCTAAGTAGAGAACTGCCGCCACCACCAAACGCGCCGCCTCTTGCTCTTTCTCTTTGTCTTAACATATTCTACTCATAAATTATGTTAATTGTTCCAGCATCAAAGGTATTTACCCCGCCAACTGTTGTAACTCTTACCCTGTCAAGTTCGGCAGACAATGATTTCGCACCAGCACATGAGCAACCGCGAATTGTTGCCCCATCAATATTTGACGTAAAGCCAGAAGCTGACCATGTAAATGATCCAGAATTGTGCAAGAATAAAGTAATGGCTCCACTAATAACCGCCCCAGCAGTTGAGGTGAAAACAATAAACCCAGCAGTTGAGTTTGTCGATCCTGCACCGCCAGCACTATTGGCATAAATGTATGAAGAAGAATAGCCAGAATTTTCAATACCGCCGCTGTCACCAATCTGTATCAAAAGATCACTTGTCCCGTTGGTGGACAGGCCAGACAAAGTAACCGTTACTTTACGAACACCCGCTGGAATAGACGTGAAATCAACCGAAGTCCCAGACGCTGTAACCGGAGTCCCAATTTTGGGAAGAACAGAATTTAAAGTAGCGGCATCAACTAATTTACTAGCCGTTGCACTTAATATTTGCGTTCTAGTTGCAACCGCATTGGGATCAACCTTTACATAGGATACGCTATTGTCTTTTGGTGTAGTTAAAAACGATGCAAAACCTACCGCAGTTGAGCCAAGCGTCCCGCCACTATCAGACGTACATATCCATTGAGTGTCTGCATTTGAAGAACCCTGCTCAACAGATACGGCAAGCGATACCAATTCAGCCCAAGAGTCTGCATCAGTTGCCCGTGACCAAGCCCCAACAGCGCAAACATAAATACCGTTTTGAGAAGTTGTGGTTTGATCTTTTACTAAAACTCGATCTGCCGCGACAACAGCAACACCGTCAATAGTTTGCTCACCTGACAAAACTATATTAGCCGTTGTCGCAGCTTTAACTTGGGGTCGCCATTTAATCCCAACGCTAGCCGCCTCTGCCGCCGCTTGCGCTATTTCTGCCGCCGTTTGCGCGGCCTGTGCTGCCGCCGCACTCGCCGCCGCAGCCGCCGCGCTTACGCTGTCTGCGTCACTGGTCGTAGTGGGATTCCCATCTTCATCAAAGAACAATACAGAGCTTGCTCTTGTGGTTGCATCTGGCAATTCTAAGCTGGTTGCCGTATCCCCAACCGGAACAACAAGAGCGCGATTAGAAATATCCCGCAATTGTTGTGTTTGCATAACAATAAGATCAAACTGCTTTTCAGTAACATCAGACGGGTTTCCATCAAAGTTTTCAAAATCAGTTTCTTGACGATAAGGAACAACACGCTCAATAAGAATTATAACGCCATTTGTCGGCGCAGTTGAAAATGTTACAAATCCAGTAGTTGTGCCAACGCCTGTGACAGCATACCCACTGGATTGCAAAACGCCATCCAAGTAAACGTTTAAGTGGCTTTCATCATAAAAAAGCCTTGGAAAGCTAAATGCCGTTGTAACGCCATTGCCCGTATAGGATACGGCATTATCGTCAGTTGATACTGTCATTAAATACCGCCGCCATATTGAATGGAGTAAGAAATAGTTGCGCCTGTACTTGCATCAACAGCTACGGTTGTGTGCGATAATTCTTTTTTATAAACAACCTGTTTACCGGGAGCCACAATAGTTAAGTTTGAGGCTGTGTCAGCAGCAGCCGGATGAGATACTGTAACGGAAGAATTACCGCTTTTTACAACAAGCGTACCAGAGGTTGAAAGGTTTTCAATAATAACTCTTTCGCATTTGTTAAATTCTGGAAGCTTTGCCTCAGCTATTGCCGAAGAACCAGAAGCATCAGTTGCGCTTCCTAGATAAGAATATGCGTTTAAATTCATGGGCTGGTCAGTCATAATTGCACTCCGGTTTGGTTAATAGAATATACTTGTATCGTTATTGAAACAACATTGTTTCACTTGGTCTTAACATAAAATATTCCTGCCCGTAATCATTAGCCAGTCTGTTTTCAGTCCTAAGTAAAGAGCCGGGAGAAATTTCTTCTTTAATTGCGTTCAAAAAAGCATAGTCAAAAACAGGCTTTAGCCAAAACACATTACTAAATGGAATGTTTGAAGTCACAAATTTAGCCGCCGCGTCACCTGACTTTTCCATATCTCCTTGAAAAACGCCCGATCCTACATTCACCAATGTTCCAACGTCAGCAAAGGTAGGCCCCAACACAGCAGCAGCAGCAGATTGACCAAAGTTTTCATTATACATTTGATACGCAAGATCGCCCACAATCCCTAAACCACCGCCGCGCAAAAAGCTTTCATAAACCACCTTCCCGGAAAATTCTTTTGGCTCTTTTCCAGCAAGTATATCCCTAACATTCATTGATATGTATGCGCCTATAGTTGTCGCCAAAGTAACAGCGGCAATGTTTCTAAATTTATCGGACGTTGGCGACTTTGAATGTATTTCCCTTCCCCACACTTTTTCAAGATATGACATAGGGAAACCCTTAAATTGCCATAGCAGTTTTTTAGTCATAGCCCAGCCTTCGCCAGCTTGGTCGCCGCCATACATAAATGATCTTAAACGTGCGCCGGGGCTTAAAATCGTATAAGCCTGTTGATCTAAATACACGTTCCTAAACTTAGAAATTATATCTTCAATTGCTTTTTTGCGTTGATATTTACTAGGCTTTAACCCATTTGCCACTATGTAATTATCAATTACAGATTCATCTAAATCTTTTATTCCCTCAATGTCTAATATTTTAAAGCCATTGAAGTCTTTGCGGGAAAGCCTAGCGACTTCCCACTCGTTTTTTGTGATCCCATTTGTATCAAAAAGTCTTTTATACCCATCATCAAGGGCGTCAAAGTCTTTATCTAGCCTGCGGGCAATCCTTTCAGACAAACCAACGGCAGCCCCAACTCTAGCACGACTGTCAACATAATACTGACCGTTCATAAAGAAGAAAAGGTTTTCAGCCTTAGCAATCCTTCTTTGTCCCTTTGTAAACGCTGAACTGTGTTCTGACCATCTTGGTGTGTACCAAGCAGTAATAAAATCGCTATTGATTGCAGCATCGGAAATGAAATCCATTACATTTTCTTCATGGATGTTTTTTCCAAAATACGAAAAATATTCTTTATAGCCACGCATCCATCCACTAAACCCTTTTTCAAGCCTTGCGACATTAAAAGAGCTAACGGCAGAATCCCCAAACAATGAAGCCCATGCCGATCCACCAAGCAAAGTTGTACGTTGAAGGGCTAAAGCAGTGGCCTCAACTAAAGCTCCAATTTCCGTTCCTGGAGTTGCGGTTTTCCCCGTAAGAGTAGGCCAAATTTCCCGCATTACTCTTTTTTTAAATTTTGCATCAAATTGATTTATTCTATCTTCAACGCCGGGAGCTTTTGATTTTTTCATGGCCTTTAAAATTTCATTACGCGCCGCCTCAAGATTCATTTCAGCATTAGGCCCCAACTTGGACATAATGCCAACCGACCTACCGCGTGACTCCAATGACCAGTTTATTGCATCAAACAATGTTTCATGTCCAAACAACTTCATATATTCGTATTCATCTTCTGGCGTTTTAAAATGAAACACCCTTGATTTTGACATACGCTTTGCAATTGAAGAAAACCCTTTAAGGCCAGATGCGTCTGGATTTAAATCATCGGCAAGATGAACGCCGGAAGAAAACTCAATCCATTGTTCAGATAGCCAATTATCAAGCTCGTCTCCGCTCAGGCCAACTAAACTTTTTTCAAAGTCTAGTTTTTCTATCATATATTTTTTCCACAACTCACGATTTGCTTTGATTTTCTGGTGATCGTGACCACGGGTAACAATAAACCCATCAAGCTCTCTAATAAAAGCTCCATGAGAATTTGCATCGTTTCTAATCATTTTATTTGTGTTATCAATTATCTTGGCGATTTTGATAGCGGTGGCATTTACCCCATCAAGAGGCAAGCCTTTATGGAGTCTGTCCATTGCCACATGAATATCTTTATCATAGCTGCCAGACGCAAAATGATTAACTAAATCTTCTTTATAAAGGGCTTTTGAAAAATAGCTTTTGTATCTATTTTGGAAAACACCAATTGCATTTTCAACGCTTTCTCTTGCGCCAAATTTTTCGGTTTGACCGCCCACCAAAAAGCTAATCATCCCTTCAATTTCATCACCGTCCCAATTTCCCAAAACGTAATCAACAACTTTTTTTGTTTTAATTTTATTTAAATATGCGTTGCGTTTTTGCACCATAGCTGCGGCATTAACAAAAGCCTCATAGCTTTTCATTGATTCCGATATTGCATCATCCAATTGGGTCATATCGGACATACCAACAGCACGATCAACAACAGCCTTAACCTGACGCTTTACAGCCTCAGCCTCTTGCTTTGTTAACCCAGCAAGGTTAATCTCACAAACTGATTCGCTTGCCATGTTATCTCCTAATGCACCCTATATAATCTTTCATTGCCTTTAAGACGCCAGACATATCAAACTCGGCATCATCAATATCATTAATGTCAATTTCTGTTCTTTTAGTAAATTCATCAAGCTCTTGTTTCATAGCCTCAATATCTTCGGCAGCTTCTTCAATCTGCTTTAATGGATCATCAGAAATTTCGGAAATTGTTTTGTTTGTTTCGTCAACTTCTTGAGCCATTTTTTTCATTGAGCGGCTATCAACAGAAGAAGCAAAATTCATTTTTGCCTCTCTATATTGCTGGCTATAAGTATCCTGCATTTTGAGATATTTCATTTCTACCCCTAAAGCCATGTCAGCATTAAATTGATCGAGTTGCTGTTTAATGGCAAAGGTGTCTGCGTCTATATTTCCAGTTTTTTGTAACCGCTTTGCATACGCATCTGAAAATTTTCCGTTATATTTTTCATCTAAAGCTTTAATATCACGGCTTAAGCTTTTTATATTTCTCTTATCCTTTGAGCCGCTACCAAGCTTATCCTCAAGGGCTTTGCTTTTTGTAACATATGTTTGGTAATCTTCGGCCTCTTTCCTGAAACCCTTACCATATCTATCATCAAGAGTAGCAAGCTTGCGAAGCTTTATTGCCCCATCATTAAAAGTCTGCGGATCAAAAGCTTCTGCCTCTGCATAATCATTTAAGGCTCGTTCATATATATTGTTTTTGTCTTTAACGGACAAAGTTTTTAATTTTGATTCAAGCTCATTAACGCGGGTTTGGAGATCAGGGTTATCTTTTAAATATTCTTCTCGCGCCCGCTGCTTTGAAATTTTTACAGGTGACCCCTCTTTCAACCTTGCAATAAAATCAGGCGCATCTCTGACTTCATTTAAGTCGTACATAAGGTTTCGCTTTAACGCAGCGTTAACCAAAGGCTCTACATCAACAACCCCATCACGCATAAATTTATGCGTTGCAGCTTGCAAAATTTCCGCAGTATCAGCTTTAGGTATTGGAGAAGCAACGCCACCAAAACCTTTATTTAAAAAATCTCCTACAAAACCAAGGCCAGAACCAATCGTTCCACCAAAGCCAATCCCAAAAGCGACATTAGTAAAAGAGTCATAAACATTGTAATCATCCCCACGCGCTCTTGCTAACGCATACTGGAAAGGCTCTACTGCTAAATTACCAACACCCGCCTCTACTCCACCAAGTCCGAACCTAACAGCAGCACGACCAGCTACACTTTGTTGTGCTGCAATTAGCCTTTGATAACGTGCTGCACCAATTACAGGCACAAAATTAAGGGGAGCCAGAACCGGATCAAACAATTGCGGGACAAGCGCAGTTCCCAAACCTAGTGCTGACGCTGCAAAAACATCTGGCTTTCTTTCAGAAATGTCAGCCCATTGCTGACGCTTCCATTGGGACATTGCCTCATGTTTGTACTGATCCCAAGGCATGCCTTCTTCTGGCAGTAAAACATTAACGCCAAATTTCTTATTGTATTCTTCTAACTCTTGCTTAGTTAGCGGCTGACCAGTTGTAGGTTTCCCAGCCCAATCGTACAGCCTTTTAAAGAAACTGTCCTCAAAAGAACCCATGTATTTTGACTCAAGGTAATTACCAAGAGTTTCAGGCGTTTCATAAATAGTCTGCCTTTGGGTTTGAGGCGCGGAGCCTATAATTCTATCTGGTTCTGCCATTGTTTAATCAAGGGTAATATAATTTTTTCTTTGGTTGCTTATATTTATAAGAATTTAAATCAAGCTGATCCCAATCGTAAATTACAATGCTTCCATCGTTGCGCTTTACTGGCTCTCTATTTGAGCCAGTTGCCTCAATCCAAACAGCCATAACACCATTTCCGTCTGGCGCAGTAACCCAATCAACATAATCTGAAATGTTTTCATTAATATTTGCAGACGCAATTCCGGTTGCCCCTATTGGCAAGCTAATATTTTTTTCATCCAGCAAAGTTGATTTTGCACTATACATAAGCTTGCTGATAGAATCTTGTTTTTCAATTGGGTAAACAATTTTATCAAAAACACCAATGTCGCCATAAGCGGCTTTAAGAGCTTTTTCTTTTGCCTCGCTTGCGCTATTAGTTTGCAAATAGTACATTTTAGATAATGCCTCATAAGTTACGCGGCGATACATTTGCTCATCAATCATTTGATTTTGAGAAAATGCTTGTTCGTATTTTGCTATCTTACTATCTGTTAGTCCTGTAATTTCATCTTTAGTAAGATTTGCATAGCGTTCTGGATCAACCAATTGATAGTTAAGTGCAGCAATAATGTCAGCTTTTACTGAGGTCGGTTTGTTTTTAGAAGCGACATATAACGCCCCAAAATTTTTATTTTCTTTAGATAGTTGCCTTAAAATTGCAGGAAATTTTTCTCCAAACAAGCTTTTGTAAGCGTCCATTTTATCAGACACTTCAACAAGACCATTTTCTTTTCTTAATGCGCTTTCAATCTCACTAGATATTTGTTGAACTTGCATCGGAGGCAGATAATTTATATTGCCGGTCCAGCCAATCTTATTAGCGTATCCATCAATTGCGGCAATGTAATCAGAAAAACATCGCGCTGCTAAATCGTTATTTCCATCCTCAAGAGCCTTGCTATACATATCATAGTAATTTCCAACAAGAGCATTTTTTTCAATTGCGGTAGTGGCAAAATCTTCTATAAGTTTTTTGTTTCTATTAGCATATGCGTCTTGATACATAGCAAGCTTACTACGCAAGAAATTGCTTTCTTCTGGATTCTTTGCGCTATCTATTTGGCTTTGTATCTCTTTTATTTGTTCACTGTATTTTTGAGGAGTAATCTCTGATACAGTAAAACCAATTTCATTTACTTGGTTTACTTGAACAATCATATTCTGAATTTCAGCATATTCCTTACTCTCAGGATTAAGCTCTGCAAGATAAGGGGTTACTAATTGTTGCGCCCAGCCCGGCTGCAAGTCACCATACTTTGCTGACTCATAAGCGTTTTTAAAATTTTCTTGTATTTCAGCAAAGGCTTTTTTTTCAATAAATTCTTTTTGGTTTTCAGCAACACCTAAAAAGGCAGCAACATCAGATGGCGACGCAATAGAATATCCATCAATATACCAATCTGTTACATCATCAACCTCACTTTTAGTTTCGGCTAAAGCAATCATTTTTATTGCAGATATATTGCCAATATCATTATTCATTTGATTGGCAACTTCCTTTGGCATGGTTTTTGTAATAGACTGAAACTGATCTAAAGTATTCTTAATTTGATCTGGGGTTTCTGCGCTATAAATTTCATTTAATGCAGCGTTATTAATGGTATTATAGTTTTCCTTAATTTTATAAGCGCGTTTTGCAGCTTCGAAATTCATTGCCGAACCCATTAATGGGGTTTGCATTTCAATTAAATTAACACGCAGTTCATCAGCCATTTCTGGATTGCTAAAATTTTTAGCAAGGTCGTCAGCCCAATCAGAATAATCTTTATTAAAATTATCAGTAAAGCCCTGATAATCTAATTCGCCATTCTCAACAGCTTGTTGCCTTTTGTCCAATTCAATTAGCCAAGATTGCCGCCCCTCAGCCATGACCCGCGCCATTTCTAATTTGGCCTGATCTTGTCGAAACTTATCAAGTTTAAGCTTAGATTCTTCCAAAGACTTAGTAAGTTTTTCCAAGCCGCGCGTATCTGCAAAATCAGATGCAGAGGCTTGGCGAATTTGAGCAACACCGCCCGATCCAGAATAAGTTTCAATCTTTGGCATTTAGCACCTACAGTATATATCTGGTTCCGGGAATATTTGGATTAGCAATTGACCGCGATGAAGGCGCGGAATATCCACCCAAAACACTAGACGAAGACGAAAGCAAGTCGCCAACACCAGTCAATATACTTCCCATTTTAGAAGTCTTTGCAGAGGATTTAATACTTTTAATTTTGCTTTGAGCCAGTTGTTGCGATAATTGATTGGATGTCCTAATACCTAAAATATCTAATTCGCTTTGATACGCGGTATCAGCCATAATATCCAACACGTTACCATCAAAACCGCGTCCTTGCCCGCCAGCCGCAGCCATTTGAGAGCCAGCGCGAAGATATTGTTCTCGGCGTAACTTTTGCTCTTGTTCAGCGGCTTGCTTGGTTTCAATGGCGGCGTTATATCGCGTTGCGGCAATCTCAGCGGACGCTTGCTGGTCAGCCACCTTCATTCCAGTAAACATTGAGCCTATTGAAAACAACGTGCTACCAATACTTGCGATAGTTCCTATCGTAGCAGCAGTACCAGCAGACACGCCTAAAGAAGTCAAAGCAACAGGAAGTAATGCAGCCATTTATTTAACCTTTGCATAAAGATATGCTTTAGTATTATCCTCAAACCAATTTAACATACCATTTGGTGTTTCGCACATAAAACCTAATGCCTTTGCCCATCTATGCCCCTGCACAAAACCATCCTTAACAATAATTTCAAGACGTCTATGAGTCGCCTCGTCAACAATTTGTTTGCATTTTTTTGTGAATCTCACAAACTCAAAACCTGTTAAATTTTTGCCTATCAAAGCCCACACCAATGCCCTACCATCACCTTGCTCTGCAAGGCCACCCATCGCTTTTACTTGGTCATTGCTAATACAAGTATATGCAGCACCAGCCGCTATTACCATATCTGCATAGCCATCCATTTTTATCCAATCCTTCATTTCCGCTTGCCCATCTTGCAATTCAAACCCATCAAGATGAACCGGAAGCATTGGAACAAAAATCATGCCTGAACCTTTACCTCTGACATTATTGCTATAATGCAAGCAGGAAAAACCGAGTCAGAGCTAAATTCCATTTGACCGTCTGTATCAGAAACTCCGGGCCAAACCAGTTTTTTAGTATCACCAGAAAAAAGCGATTCATTTGTGTCATAAACTTGCCCCTGCTCAAAGTCGTGTTCGACTAAGGTTTTAGTCGGATCACCATAACTCATTCCAAGTGTATTAAGCAACCTAACTGTAACATTAGAAATACGCTTTGTTTTGCCTTGAGCCGTATCATAAGAGTTTGATTTTGATTCATGACGCTGGGTTATGACTTGCCATTCATACCCCAAACCGACATGGATAATTTCCCCAGACCTATTGTTTGCTAAAGTTATTTGACCGCCTGAAACAACAAGGTCAGGATGAGAACGACCATCAACCATTATTTTTACAGTTTCCCCCTCAAGCGCGGAAAGTCCGGTTACAACGGACGTAGATACGCCATTATAAGTATGCCTACAATCGACTTGACCTGCGTCCATTACATCCATATCATCTTCATAATAGCGTTCCATGTATTCGACATAACGCTTAGTTGTACCATTTATAGTACGTTTTACAATTAGCCATAAGTCATCACGCGATCCATTTGGAGCAGGAATAGAAGTAACAGCCTCAACCTGAGCATTAACCCCACCAATTACATGACGATGCCAGCCGTAAACCTCTTGATCTGGATAATGAGTCATGCCGATCAAAACGCCATCACCGCGCACAGCCCATATAACATTAACTGGCTCTTGTTGATAGGTCATAGAAACAACCTGATTTCGAGTAATATGCTCTGCGGCAAGAGTTAAATCTTGTGGGCGCAAGCTGTCTTGCTCAAAAGAGTATATTACGTCAAACAGTCTGCGTCTGGCTGATTGGCAAAATGTCGTGCCTTGGACAGTTCTAACAGGCTGGATATACGCGCTTCCTACACCAGAAAACAAGCTAGCCGTAGCATTGCTAGGGGTAATTGAGTCGCCAAGAGAATTGGCGCGTATAACAAATTCTTCTTTAGACGTTCCGGCAACCAAGCCACGCAAGTCAGACGCAAGCCACTGGATAGGATTGACCTGTCCAGATGGAACACTACCAGTAATTGCGTTATCATCAGCAACAGTTCCAGCGGCATTTGTAGGCTGAAAAATAAGATCGGTTGAAGAATAGCCGCCTGTTTTTGTTAAGTCATAACGGTCAGGATATGCCGCGTTTCCCGCAAGAGCTAAGCGGTCTTGAAAGAAAGAAATTGCCCTAGGCCAGCCAGTTGTGTCACTCCATACGCCAAGCCGCCAGTTAACCGTTGCAGTGCCAAGAGAAGCATTAGCACCTCTAATAAGTGCTGTAACTTGAGTTGCGCTTGTATAGGCGGTAATTTCCAACCACGTCCAATTGTTTGCCGGGTCTTTAAAGCGTATTAATCGACCAACATCAGTTGACGCAAAAGTAGCAGAGGATGCAGTAACAGTTACGCTACCAGTTGTACCACTCAAGGCAAAAGTTACAGACGTGGAGTTAATTGGCAAATATGGCCCATCTTCAATGTCAATTTCTGATAACGTCCAAGATATATCGCTTGTCCTTGTCAGAACATGAGGACGGTAATTTGGGCTAACTATATATAAAACGTCACCAGACTGAGCAAATTGCAATTGAAGAAGGTTGTTGCTATCAAACAAATTAGCTTGCGTATATGGCGTTGCAACCTCAATTGCTGCCCCGCCACTTTCAATTTGCGCGTATTCTTTATAAAACCTAAAATAAGAATCGCCAATTTCAATTGTGTAAGACTGACTATCGCTAAATTCAAACTTAGTCAAAGCTGTACGTTTGGCACTGTCTTTTACTTCTTTTACAAAAATTGTTGGGCCGCGCCGAACCGCTGGGCCTTGCTTAAGGCCAATCATATTTTTAAGCGTTTTTACAGAGAAGGCGCGTTTCTGTAAATCAACCGCGCCATCAAGCAAATCACTAAATTCACCAGCATTAAATGATGTTTGAATTGGCATTACAACCTCGCGGTAATCCAATCATCTTCGACAATGTCAACAGGAAGATTTTCCACAGAATCAGTTGCCAGTACGCGATCTAATAATACGCGCCTTTCTGCAATCAAAAGCTGTTTTAAATTTGTGTCATCTGTAATTCTATCGCAACCTTCGATAGCTAAATCATGGGCAAAAAGCTCTACAAAAGTAGGCGGGTACAATGCAGCATCAGTTACCTTATAAATGTATTTAATATAAATAACATTAGCTTCGTCACATAGAATTTTGCCGCCTTCAACTTCGTAATCAATATTGTCCTTTATCTCAATTAATTGAAGGCAATCAGATGGAAGCGAAAAAGCAGAAGCCCAACCCCACGAAGGAGTAACCGAATCCGGCGCAAGACTAGTGCGCTTAATTGCAAAATTCCAAGGATAAGTTTGAAGCGTTGCGTCACGAACCGTATCCCATAATTGGTTTATGGTGATAGCGGCTGGGCTAGAATCTGTTTCAATATTGCTTACGCGGTCTTGACCAAGCTTCACAAGTGTACGATTACCAATTTGTGTTTTAGATGCCATGATCTCTCCGCAAAAGATAGAATGGTGGCGTATATTTCAACGCCACCATAATTATCTACAGTGTGTACTCAATCTCAGTCAGTGCAGTACCAACTGAGCTAGTGCCAGTGTCAAACGTCAGCGCAACGTACAGATCACCATACGCGGGACGAGCAGACAGTCCGGCGCGGGTGTAAGCTGGAACATTACGCTTGTCGATGTTTGCCGCAGCGGCTTCATACGTTACATCGGTCAATGCAACCGCGCTAGTAACGGCAATAGCCGAAGCAAAGCAATCATCATCAACAGCAACGTAAGTGCCATCACTGGCTTTACGATACAAGCCGATATCGGCAGTACCAGCACCCAGCGCGTCACAAGCAAATTTAACAGACTTGATAACTGCATCAACAGGAACACGCGCTACTACAAGCACGTCACCATTGGCAGTATCAGGCACTTCGGTTACGTCAGAGATAACGAATTGACGACCACCATGCAGACGGGAGGGAACCACGTCAAATGGGGTTGAGTCAAAATCAGTAATGTGTTGTCCAAGAAATGTCGGCATAATTTATCTCCTTATTCCGCAGCTTTAATTTCAATGCACTTGGCTTCCTCTAAACGAGTAAAGCCAACCATCATTGAAGCTTCAACATAAGCAGGATTGCCTTGAAGATCAGGGCGATTACGGATACCACCCGTAACAGCTTTCCAATCACCACGACCCATGCCAGACGGAACCCAAACAGGCAAGCGGCGATAGCTATTGCTATCAACTGGCAATCTGTTTGAAATTACAAAGTTCAAGCCCAAGAAGCGTTGAACCTTGCCATCGACCAGAACAGGACGATCATTGAAGTCAGTTGAAACAACTTGAGTCAAAGCCAGAAGATCATCATGTTGCTTAGGCGCAACAGCAATATAGATTTGCTCCATATCAAGATCAACGTCAGCTTCAAGCAGAAGTTTTTTGGCTGCACGAAGTTTACTTACGTTAAGACCAGTTGCAGCACCAGCACCTTCGGTTACTGCAATTTGGTTTGCAGCAGGGAAAGTAACGGCAGTGCCACCAGTTTCGCCAGTTTGTGCAGAGCCAAAAAATGCAGTCGTAAACAAATCGTCTTGCTTACGGTTCATAGCTGCTACAGCACTGGTAACGTATGCGCCTTGCGGTGCAATGTTGGTTTGAAGAAGATCAATGTTGTCAACAACCTTACCCCAATCAAACATTTGAGGATAAACCCAACGACCAGTATGCTCAATATCAATATTGATTGCTGGTTGAGCGCGAGTCGTGCGGGATACGGCTTCGGTTTCATCAATCTGTGACAGCATACGGAACGCTTTACTTCCGCTGGCTGACTGTACTCTTGCCAGATTAGCAAGTCTAGGTGTCATTTGTTGTGACAGAAGTTCGAGGTTTGTCGAATACTCCTGCACTCGTAGTACTTCAATCTCAGGCATTTAGCCCTCCGTTGTTAAAAGTTAAGTTAAAAACAACGGAATTGCTTATCTCAGTATAGAGGGCGCATCCTTCGCCAATTACGCTCGGCTACGCGGCGATCTTTTCTCACCGTCACTGGGGGCGTTGGATGCCTTATCCAGATTAAAAACATAAGACTCAATTTCTTTGCAGACCTTTATAGTTTCAGAGGAATTTAACATTCCCTTAAACTTTAAGGCCATTTCCAGAATACGGAGCCTTGTTTCTTCGTTACCCATATTAAATTAACCTAAGTTAAAAATCAAGCATTAATTATTTTTAATAGCCGCATCATTTTTTCATAGTCAGCACCGCTGCCTTTATTATATGCAGCAAGGCGTGCTGGATCGGCTCCAATTTCTTTTACTAAAGAGTTTTTGTCATTAATAGCTTGCTCTCTGGAATAACCAAATCCAGCCGTATCATTTCCACCATCATCGTGAAATTTATCTTCCCCAAGCCTGTCTGCAAGATTGGCAAATAATTTAGCCACAACAGCCGTTCCAAGAGAGCTTTCTAATGCTTCTGCTGCCTGCTCTTTATCAACACCATCAGGCAAAAAAGCTTTAAAAGCACGTTTAGCTAAAACAACACGTTCGTCAAATTTGTCGCCCCATTCTTTTTTAAGGGCATTAATTTGAATTGCTTTCTCTTGCTCTAGTTTTGCATTATGCTCTTGAGCAAAAGCCGCCTCCTCTTGCATATAAGCATTAATAATTGCATTACGCTGGGCAGGAGTTGCGCCTGTTTTATGAAAGATTGCATCAAACTTGCCAATTAAGTTTTTGTCAATTTCAATACCCTCAGGCACAGAAAGCGTTTCAAACCCGTATTTATCAGGGCTTTCTGGACGACCAAGTTTGGCGTACACAGCATCCCATGCAGCGGCATCATCAGCTTTAGGAATTTTAATTAATTGATCGGCAGGAACGCCGTGATATTTTTCAAGATTGCGATAGCTTTCTACAACCTTCAATGGGGTTTCAGCGTCCCATTTTTTATTTTGAATATACCCAATGGTATCTGCATCTGCACCGTCATACCAAGGTTTGTTCGTATTCGCATCAGGTTGTCCGGTTGTTGAAGCCGGGCCATCAGTCAAAATGTCACTCATCTACTACGTCCTCCTCAAGATCGTATAGTTTACTATATTCAAAATTAAGGAAGGTCATAATACGCATAAAGACCTCCCTGCGGCCTTCCATGCGTGCCATTTCTAATGCGTCAACGCTGAAATTACTTTTTGTACCATTGCAGAAATAACGCAAATCCGCAAGAGCTATTTTAGCAGATTCGTTTAATTCGCCATCTTGGGTTTTAAGCAAAGACCGCCATGCTCGTTCTTTGTTTTTTAAAAAATGCTTCATATTCATCGAAGCGCAGCCTCAGCCTGTGCCAAGTCTTTTACAGAACCAGCTATCGCCGGGGCAGCCTGTGACAGCATTGCCATTTGTTGCGCCTCAGCTTTTTGTTGTTGCATAGCTTTAACTTCTTCCATAGAGCGCATTATACGCATTGGCGCACCAGCAGCCTTAGCAATAATTTTTGCGTATTCAGCAAAGTCAATCATATCATAAACCGTTGGATCAATTTGAGCAATTGGAATAAGAGATTGAATTGTTTTCTCAGCACCAGCAGCTTCACCAGACATACGATACCTAGCCATAGGTGATGTGTAATTAATGCTATACGCGCCGCCTGAATCCCTCACGCTTTTAGGCATAGGCAACGGCCCATCATCGTCAAACAACCCAGCAGCAGCCATTACGTCTATTTCACGCTCAATCAGCTTTCCGCTAAATTCGTTTTCTAATCTGCCGCCAATAGGAGAAAGCAAATCACCTTTTTCCTGTTGCCGGGCCAAAACTTCTGTTGCGGTCATTTCAGGTGACTCAATAAGTATTTGGAAAAGCGTAACAAGGAAAATGTCATTAATCATTTTCCGGCTCTCTTGATTCGCATCATTAGACGAATCAAACCTCGCACCAGTTTGATAAGGACGCACCAAAGGATTGCCAGCCATATCAAGGGTGCCATAATTCATGGCATTTGGCTTTAAATTAAACTTCCTAATGCTGGCTTCATTTGCCGCAAGGTTAGGGGGATCAACCGCTAAATGACGCGCTTTAATATCAGTTTTACGCATCTGGTTAAGCATTTTAATCTCAGCCAGCGCAGTCATAGCTGGGCTTCGACCATAAATCTCGTTTGGAGAAGTAACATACCTAGCAACGATAAACGGAAACTTACGATACCCGCCCGGACTTTGCACAAGCATCTTGCCTTCAACATCAATATGAAAGGATGAAAACGCCATGCTAGATGGGCCTAACATATATGGCTTGCGATCACTATTCGGTATAACGCAATGCAGGAAGGGGAATTTTCTATTCGGCTCTTTTTCGTAAGCTTTTTTTATAGCCTCAGAAACATTGTCGCCAAATTTTTGAATAGCCTGACGCGCAGTTAACTCATACTTGCGCCAGTTTGAATCAATAATCCCGTCACTATTCTCTTGAAAAAAATGCTCTTTAATATGGCTTGACTTATAGCGCATCCATTTGTTTGCGCGTTCCTCAGTAATAAGAACGCCAGTGCCAAAAGCCCCCATAGAACTAAACACCTCGTTCATTTGAGGGGCAAAATTACTATCGGCTCCGTAACGCAATTTAAATAAGTAATTTCTTACTTTCTCATACCAGACCATAGCCTCATGGTCGTCCTGCAACGCCTCATCCTCTGGCTCTAGCCCATGCCACAATTGTCCGCGTGGAACAATCAGGCTTTCAATAATAGACGCAAAACGATCCAACGCTAATGGAGCCGTACTGTCATATTGATATTGAGTGCGCTTTTCACCCGGCGTTTTTTTAGAATTAAAAAATTCATCAAGACGGGGAATTACATACTTAGAAACTTCTTCACAGTGAGAATGATAAGTAGCCAAGTCAGCTTCTAACTTGGCTTGCTTGTCAATCATTTCCTTGGCTATGTTCATTAGGAACCCAATAGCGATCTTGAACCAGTTGACGAATAAGAACGACGGACTATTGAAGTCCCTGAACTAGAAGATGGAGTAGTCTGTTGTTTTTTTCTATATATTTTTCCATCAATTACTTCTGTATCAGAGGCTAATTCATATTGTCCGCTTTTTAATTTAGCCTTATCTTCATTATATTTTTTCCGCGCTTGAGGGTCCATGTTTCGTAATTTAGCAAACTCACCAAACTTCATAATTTTAACATACCCAGCTGGGTTGTTTTGTTTAAGCCCTGTCATGCTTAACTCCCTAGTAGCGATCTGCCAGATTGTTGATTTTGTGCGGTAGTTAGAATAGTTGCAGCCTTACCGCGCTGCTTTGTCCGGCGATATTCTTCGTCAGCCTTAGCCTGAGCTTCTGCCTTTTTTGCAGCAGCCTCTGCCGCTTTCGCTTTTGCTTCGGCATCTATTACGGATTGCGGGGTTTTCATTTTAGGTTTTTTAAATGGATTCAAGCCGCCCATAACACACCTATGCGCTTAATATATCATAATCTGCATCAGCATACGCTGACCGTTCTGTAAAGTCAACAAATTCATTAACCCTCCCCTCATATCCATCTGCCATTGTCATAAGGCTATCCGCTGTATGTGACGCATCATCATGACGCGGGGCCGGACTCCACTGCCCCAAATTATCGTCCCATTCGCGCCTGTAATCCTCAAGCCGCTTAATACCAATAGAACATTTCTCCGCATCAAAAAATGCGCGTTCCAATATCGGCCTTACCTTCTCAATACTGACTTGCTTATCTTTTGTTCTGGCTACAATTTTTATCGGCCTCATCCCCAATTCCTCTGCCATATCTTTTAACAGCTTGCCAGTACCAAGCTGTTTGTAGTTACCGTCATGAGGCCAGTAATGATAACTATATATATATGGCTTACTACCCAACACCTTAATCCAAGCTGGCAATCCACCAACGTCTGAACCTTCCCAATAGTCTATAAACCTGTACTCCATACCAACGTGCTGAAAAAACCAACACGCAGCAGGATCACGATTTCCCAAGTCCCAAAATGTAAAGACAGGCTTGCTTGGCTCCCACGGCACTCTTGTTATGCGCCCGTCACTTCTTGCCCTAAGCATTTCATTATAATAAATTGCGCCTTCCATCGAACCCTGAAACGCTTCTTCTGGCGTTGTAGGATATTCGCGCTTCATCGACTCGCCCTGCTCCGCGCCCTTTTTTACATACCAAGCTTTTTGTTGCGGCGTTAATTTAATAGGCAAGCTATCAAAATATTTTTGCATCTTTGCATCAATGCTGACCTCATCATTTAATGCGTACCCCGGATGGTCAGACCAAGGAAAAAAGAAAAACTTCGGGTCCATTGGCGAAAGATCGCGCCCCTGCATAGACCTTGCCCGTTGCACGATCTCATAAAACTCCCCACTCTGCCCCTCAGCCGTACTCTCAATAAATATTTGCTGTCCGACATGAACAGTGTTCAGCGCACCAGTTTTAATCTCTTTTGCTTTTTCCGGCTCTCTTACAGATGTCTTGCCGTATTCAGACACCAGCAATTTTTGAAACGTACCAGAACGCAAAGACGTGCCAACCGCAATGCTTGACCCATTCGAAAATTCCAAGACCCTCGCGTTCTCGCTTTTACTTGGTATGGCTTTCTTTAACCACTCAGGCAACTCGTCATACGCAAACCTTATCTTGTTGCGGAACAAGTCCTCTGCCGCTTCACGCGCATGAGCAATAACACCAGCGCTATGATTTGAATTGAACAGACAACTATCAAGGAAATAGATCATGGCAAAAGTAGTGAAGCCCAATTGCCGCGCTTTCAAGATTACATTGTAATAGTGCATCCCCTCGTAAAGTTTGCGCTGCGCCCAATTCATCTTGAATTTTATTTTATTACCATGCGCGTCTTTAATCTTATAAAGATTATTAAGCCGCCAAGTCTGAGAAAGCAGGAGGCGTTTTAATTCCTCCTGCTTCTCGTCATATATGTCGATCTCGTCAGTCACTAGACAGTGGCAGAGAACGGGGTAGCAACAGTACCAGTACCAGACAAATGCGCCCTTACAGAAAATCTGTTAGTCGCAATGTCCTCAACCTCAATGTACTCACCAATAGTTACACTGCCAGTCGTCGAACGGTTCAACGTCAAAGTATCACTGGTTCCAGCAACCGCCATGAATACACTGCCAGCACTTGAAGTATCAGTATCACTCATTATAGCAAACCCCTCAAACGCATCACTTGAGTTTGCAACCTTAACAACGTGGCTGTTACTTGTCGCCAATGCGCTCACACGGAACCGATACACGTTACCGCTACCAGTCGCAGCAGGAAGTGTCACAGTCGAACCAGCCGCCGTGTCAAGGTTAATCAATCGACCAGCATGACTAGCAGCAGTAACCGTCAATGTAGACCCAGCCGCAATTGTACCACCGCCAACAACTTCATATTCCCAACGTCCTGCACTCTGGTCAAACACAGGCCGCTTGTCAGCAGTCGTGTCGCCACCCGTGTATTGTGGCAGCTCGTCAATATTCATATATGTTAAACCGTACTTATCAGTCATTTCTAAGACTCCTTAATAATGTCACCGCCATCAGACACAACGTCAGTCAGTGCAGGGACAACCTCAGCATCATACACAACCTTAGACATAACTTCAATATCTTCCAAGCTAGGCAGTCCAGCCGTCTTGCCATCTATTTGCGCCAAAATAGCAGCAATCCCAATCTCCCCACTATGCTCAAACTTCTCAACAACTTTCCCATCAATTCTATCATTCAACATCCCTAACAGTTTAATTAAGTCACCACTCCCAACCTCGCCAGCCAGTATCTTCCTAGATAACTCAGTCGCAACCATCGGACGCAATGCCTTCGCTATACTTATCGCATCCGTATTCTCATCAAACTCTACCACAGCCACAGCAGCTAATTCAGCAGCCTTGTCTAAATCATCCTCAAGCCCACCAGCAAACCCTTTAACCTGCCTAACCACGCTTACCACCAGCCGCTATAATCCGCTGCACCTTACCTAAACTCATATTCAACTTTAACGCGATTTCTCTATAACGCATGCCGCTTTGCAGCATACGCATCACGCGCACCACATCTTCCTCACTCCACGTCCTCGGCCTTCCTGTCACCTCTGCCAACTCGCCCTGCCCTTTCTTATCATATCCTGTACATTATCATACATCGATCCCTGAAACATATGATCCGGATTACAACATTTCCTATTGTCGCATATATGACAAATATGATTGTTCCTATCGCAATCCCCAATCCCACCATTCCTCAGCCACCATGCTACACGATGCGCCAATAACTGACACTTAGTCCTGCCAGTCCTTTCATATAACCAATCAGGGCTGTTTAATGTATGCAACCCATACCCGGTTGTATTACGTCCACCACGCCACTCCCAACACTCCGCAGCCTCACCAACATTTACCCATTTCCAGAATTTGTCAGCATCAATTACAGACGCATAATTGTCCAGTGCCTTCTTCATAATATTCCTCATCTAAAAATAAATATATACCTTTCGATACAAGTTGTAAAGGTGGAAAATTTTTGGGAGGGGGTGGATGATTTAGACGAAATGATCTGAACCGCCCCCCACCCCCACTATTTCCATATTGTATTTTTATTGCTGAGTATCCATAATATATAAGATAAATCGCATAATGTATATTATGAATATTACACTATCCAATTAAATCAATGACTTAGTTTTGATAATTTTATCATCCGCTCAGTTTCCGGAAATTGGAAAGTGGCATTGTTGTATATATGTAAACCGCAAATTGGAAAATAAATCCGCTTGCGAATGAATGCGAATAAATAACCCATTGATTTAACTACATAATTTTTTTTAGTTTCCATAAAAATTTACTTCGATTGCGAATACTAACCTATTGATTTACTTATATAATCTTCCTTTAGACTGTAAAAAAATTAATAAATAGAGGTAGTAAAGCTCTGCAAATTTGATTATTTACCATAATCCTATTATAATATTACAAAAACATCATTTATCACCCAACATATAGCATTCCGTTTGCGAATGAATTTCAATACAGGCTTAAAGCATTGATCTATAAGGCAAAATTCATTCGCAAGCGACCCTGCGAATTTGGCCTTTTGAAATTTAATGTCTGGGAATACATTCCTAAAAGTGGGTAATAAAATTATATTACCATAAAGTCGTTTGCGAATAAAAAAAATTATTATAATTAGCAAGCCATGCAAAAACGTCATGGCAGCCATGCTTAAATATATATTGTCAAGCTGGCAATAAACACCTATATAATGGGTCATGGCAATCAAGCCACACCAACGTAAGGTAAAAAAATGAAAACCATAGCCCTACTAATAAGCCTAATAATTTTAAGCTTGTTCTCTGCATATTATGGCATGACTAAAACCTTGTGCCAGAACTATGATAACTATACTCAAGCGCAACTAGACTCAATGAGCTTATCTTATTCAGACTGCCATTAACTTAACTTAAAGGAAACATAAATCATGGCCAACATATATGACTTACACGCCAAAGCCTTTTCAAATACTGCCGCCTATGTAATTTGTGCGAATGGTGAAAGGGTTATGACTATTGCCATAAAATACCCTAAGGATGGAGCAGGGAGGTTATGGGCTTATGTCTATTTTATAGGTCAGCCAATGGTAAGATCATATGCCAATGGCTATGGCTATGATAAGACCAGCGCGGCGGTATCAAGCGCGATAGAGTCAATTCCATTGCCTGTCGTACCTGATGAGCTTGCTGGCAAAGCATGGGCCGAGCTATCCTGTGCGCGCGACAGAGAGGCCATAGCAGAGCTTCAAAACGGCTTTAAAAATATCGGCGGAAAGGGCTGGAGTGATATTTTTAGAGACTTGGGTTATCAAATTTATCAGGCCGTTTAAATTCCCTAGCCTAGAGCCAAGCCCTTAAAGCTTGGCTCGTGGGTATGGAATTAGCCATATCAAACACGGAAAAGGAATAAGACAATGGAACAAAGAGAAGAATACAAGGGCTTTTGGTTTTCAGTAAATACGCCATTACAGGTACGGAATGCAATAGTACATGCGCATACGCACAGACTGCGCGTGCGCGTGTACTTAGGGGATAGAGAGGCGGGCAAATTATGGCTAGAAGAGCATGACGTTATTGGGCGCATTGGACGCTCTACAGGCTCTCAGGAAATCCCGCTTTTAATTCCTAGAGCGAATAGCCACGGCGGAGGCGCATTGCTAGACCATTGCATTCTAGGCATTCAATGTGTAGAGGGCAGAGCTTGGCTTTATAAAGCCCCTAACATGGTTTTACCTGAGCTTTATATAATAAAAGCCACGGCTAACGCTGAGGGTTTGCCTTTTGCAGTGTATAGGGAAAAAGAATTGCAAGCCCGGTTTAAGACAGAGCAAAAGGCTAAGAACTATATAGCCTTTATGCATGGGGAAAGAATGAAGGTTGCCTAGAGCATACTTTAAGCCCTATGCGCTGAGTGTAGGGCTTATGGATGCGCTCTTGCATCAAATACGGAAAGGAAACTAAAATTATGAAAACACTAATCAAACTAGCAAAAACTAATAAAATATTACCTATTTTACAACAAATTCAGGTAAAAGATGGGCTTGCTATGGCTACTGACATTGAAATAGCAATTGTAAGCCCATGCGATAAGCCTGACGGGAATTATAGCATTTCTAAGATTGCTGCCGATATATGGCAGAATGAGCCAGACCTTGAAGGTGTATTGCCTGTCGTACCGGAGTTAGGCGAATCTTATGCAAACATTTCAATTAGTCACGAAGATTTAAGCTTTATCGCTAAAGCCATGAGCAACGAGCAAGCCCGCTATTATCTCAATGGGGTATGCTTTGATAATTCCGCGATTGTCGCAACTGATGGGCATAGATTGCATTTTGTTAAAGGCTTGGGAATTTCCAGCGATAAAAAGCCCATAATCCCAGCGCAAGCTATAGACTTGATTTTAGAGCTTCAAAAACAACATAAGCATGATGGGGTCATTCATTTTTATGCTGCCCATGCGGTTTTTATGATTGGCGAAACAAAGCTAATAGCGCAACTTATTGACGGGAATTTTCCCGATTGGCAAAGGGTATTGCCTAAAGATAATCAGCACAAAAGCCAGTTTGACTTTAAAGATTTTAAAACCCCATTAAAAGACATAAAGGCCACAGCAAAGGCTTATGATATGCGACACCCGCTTTTAAAAATAATGCAGGATGGATCTTTTAAAATTAATGATCTTGGGCCAAATAAGACTTGGCCATGCGTTACGACCTTGCCTTTTGAAATAGGCTTTGATGCTGAATTACTGGCAGATACAGGCTTAAAAGGCAATCTCAGCGCAAATACGCCGACTAGCCCTATAATGATTGAGCAAGGCAACTATATTTCAGTTGTAATGCCGACTAGACTTTAACTTGCTTAGACTTGCCCCTAGCTTAACAGGCTAGGGGTATTTTTTTTTGCTTTGACAATCGGCTCAAAAAGGGTAACTATTGCCGACTATGGGGATTAAGTCGATATGATAGAACAATTCATTGCAGCTATGAAGGCTTCGGGACTAGAGGCCGCAACTTGGTCTGATATTCAGCCAACGGAACAATCAAAGCTAATTAAAGATTCAAAAGGACGTCAGACAATCTATTATTCCTACATTGAACAGGATGATAGGGCATGGGGACATTGGTATAATTGCAGAACGGCTGAGGGGGATTTTTGGTATTCAAAAAACAAAAATAAATGGACGCAAGAGCAAAAAGACGCATGGACTAGAGAGCGCAAAGAACGCCAGCAAGAGTTAGAGCGAATTCGTGCTTCTGGTTATGAAAAAGCATCATCCGAAGTAACTGACATATTCCGTAAAGCAAAACCCTGTATTGAAAACCCCTATTTATTTAAAAAAGGCGTAAAGCCAGTTGCCCATTTGAGACAAAATCATCAGGGACTAGTTGTCCCCGGCGTTGATTTTGAGGGGAAAATCTGGACGTTGCAATCAATAGATGATGAGGGTAACAAGCTTTTTCACTATGGCGCACGCAAAAAAGGTACGTTCTTTCCCATAAACCTTAAAAGAACGATGAAGCCTGACAAAATATTTATTGTCGAAGGCGTAGCAACTGGCCTGAGCGTATATGAAGCAACAGGTGGGAGCGTGGTTGTATCTTGGGATGCTGGCAACCTACACGCTGTAGGACTAGAGGTCAGAAAGTATTATCCTGATTCTGCAATTGTATTCTGTGCTGATAATGACGATAAGGGTGACGGAAAGCAGAACACGGGCCACCATTACGCCACACAGGCTGCGGTTAAGTTGGGCAATGCTTTCGTTGTCATGCCTAATATGCCCGGCATGGACTGGAACGATTACCATAAAGAATTTGGATTAAAGGCTTTGGCTGCGGAGTTAGCTCCTGCTGCCAACGTGAACGCAGAGGCGACTGACTTAATCCCCTTTGAAGATGTCGCCTCTGCTATTAGCGTTTCCGATGATGAAGAATACGATAGCTATGACATTAGCTATTATATGCCTGAGATAGACAGCGCACCTGTAAAATTAAGGGCTGATGGCAATCCGGTATGGTTTGATCGGTTTATATGGACTAAGCCAGTCGTTGAAAAGCTTGGCTCTATGTACGAGATAGCGGAAAGGCATGACGGAAAAAGCTTAAGCAATCGCGTTGTGTTTATCCGCAACTATTGGAAGGGGCTGTTTGTCCAGAATGAATTTTCTGATGAGATAATTGTCCGATCACCGCCGCCTTGGTTAAGCAAATCTGAGGTGGAAAATTTTAGAGTACATAGACTTACTGATCCTGACATTAATAACCTTGTCTGTACTTTGGAATACTACGGTTTTACGCCTGATAAAGACAGGACAAGGACTGCTATTGTTACCGTAGCCCAACAAGACAAAATTCACCCCGTAAGGAATTATTTTAATGACCTGAAATGGGATGGCGTAGAAAGGCTAGATAGCTGGCTTAAACATTACTGTGGCGCAATATATCAGCCGATTGAATACTTGTCTGCTGTTGGAAAGAAGTGGCTGGTCGCTAGTGTTATGAGGATTTTTTCGCCCGGCGCAAAGTTTGACCATATGCTTGTGTTTGAGGGGGCGCAAGGTATTGGCAAGTCCTCGATGTTTAGAGAGTTAGCAAGCTTTGGGGATGATATTTCAGAGGCATATTTTACTGATGCCGTGACCTTGCATGAAATAGACAAGCCAGCAGCATTACGCATATTGCAAGGAAAGCTTATTGTTGAGTTTTCTGAGCTTGAGGGCATGGATAGAGTTGGCGATGAACAATTGAAACGCTGGATTACTAAGCAAGAAGATGAAATGATTAAGAAGTATGAGAACGATGTTACAAAATATCCAAGGCAATTTGTTCTAGCTGGAACAACCAACAATGATATGTGGTTACGGGATAGCACTGGCAATCGAAGATATTGGCCTGTTAAATGCGGCAAGATGAACATGGTTGATTTTCGCCGCGATAAAAAGCAGCTTTGGGCAGAGGCTGTATGGCTTTATAAAAATGGTTTTCAAACATGGATTGATGATGCCGATCCTATAAATCAGTATTTGATTACCGAGCAATCAAGCCGAGTGCTTGGTGATAGCTGGGGTGACGTATTACAAGCCAAGCTAAATGAAGGTTACCCGGTATCTTATAAAGACATCTATGAGTTTTTGGGCGTTAGGATCGAGGCGCGTAATAATGAAACTGACAAACGTGTCCGCAGAGTCATGACTAATTTTGGCTGGGAATACACGCGAGATTATTCCAAGACAAAAAGCAAGGGCTGGTTTTGGGTTAAAAAGTGAAGCAGCTATATCCGCACCAAGTAAATCTAGTTAACATGGCAAGAATGACTGGCAAAAAGTCTGTCCTTCTAGCCGCGCCAACTGGCATTGGGAAGTCTGTTATAGCGAGTAGCATTGTTCAATCTGCGGCTGACAAGGGTAAAAAATGTTGGCTTATTGTTCCAAGGCGCGAGTTGTTAAGACAGATGTCGGGGCAATTTAAAGACTTTAATATTGACCACACCTTTATTGCACAGAATCAAAAATACATACCAATGGTGAGCAACGTAGTTGCTAGCTTACAGACCCTTGTAAGGCGTTTGGACGGTTTAACTGCACCAGACCTTGCAATTATTGACGAAACCCATTTCGGTTCAACTGCCCTTGACACTGTAATTAAATGGCTAAAGGCCAATGGCACGTTCATACTTGGCTTATCTGCTACCCCGTGGCGGCTGGACGGTAAGGGATTAGGTTGCTGGTATGACGCTATGGTAGAAGGCCCTAGCATTAGATGGCTTATTGATAATGGATATTTAAGCGATTACAAGGCTTTTGCGCCTGACAAGCTTGACCTGACCGGTATAAGAAAATTAGCTGGCGATTACAATCAAAAAGACCTTGCAGACAAGATGGAGTCTGACCGCGTTCTGGTTGGCAATTGCGTAAAGCATTATATGAAACACGCTATGGGATTGCGCGGCGTTACGTTTACAGTATCACGCAAACACTCATCTATTGTATGCGAGGCATACAATACGGCTGGTATTCCGGCTGCGTGTATTGATGGAGAAACACCCGATGATGAGCGCAAGCGTCTTGCTAGGGCGTTAGCCAATAAAGAAATATTGCAGCTTGTTAATGTAGATTTGTTGACTTTTGGCTATGATCTATCAGCGGCGGCAGAAACAGATGTCACAATTGAAGCCATGAGCGATTTAAGGCCAACGATGTCATTGGCTTTGCAGATGCAGAAATGGGGCAGAGTTTTACGCAAAAAAGACAGGCCAGCTATTATCCTAGACCATGCAAATAATATTGATGAGCATGGAAAACCTTGTGATGAGAGAGTGTGGTCATTACAAGACCGCGAGAAAAAAGGCAAAAAAGATCGCGGAGAGGTTGCTGTCCCATTTAAAACCTGCACCAGTTGTTATCATATTCACAAGCCAGCCCCATTTTGCCCGAATTGTGGCACTGTTTATCCTGTCATGTCTAGAGAGATTGAGGAAATTGATGGGGATTTAGTTGAGATTGATCTGGCTATGGCAAGAAAAGAAAAACGTATGCAAGTCGGAAGGGCTAAAAGCTTGGGTGAGTTACAGGCTATTGCAAAGGAAAGAGGATATAGCCCTAATTGGGCATTTGTTCAGGCTAAATTAAAAGGCTTAGTAAAATGAAACATCCATTAATAATTTGCAGCATATCTCCCGCAAATGAATTGGCGGTTATGCTGATTCGCGGTTGGTGTAAACAGCAAGGCTATACTGCTGATGATGTAGATATAAAAAAAGATAGTCAGGCAGTTTGGGCGCAATTTAAACCGGAGAGTACATATGAATGAACAGACCATAATGCGTATATGTATGCTAGAAGCTTCGTCTTTGGGGGCAACTGTTTGGCGCAATAATATTGGCGCATATAAAGATAGCAGGGGTATTTTTGTAAGGTATGGTGTTTGCAATCCCGGTGGCTCTGATTTGATTGGGTTGTATCAGGGGAAATTTTTGGGCTTGGAAATAAAAGCCCCCGGTAAAAAACCCACTGACTCACAAATAAATTTTTTAAGCTTTGTTCACAAAAACGGCGGTTTAGCGGGCGTTTGTAGATGTAAAGAAGATGTCAAAAAAATACTTGACGGGCAATTTATTCTCTGACAACATGACAATATATACGGGGTAACACTATGATAAAAATTTATGAAGAATTAGACCAAGGAAGTGACGCTTGGTTTGCCGCAAGATGTGGTTTGCTGACTGCATCTGAAATGAAGCTTGTTATTACTCCAACTGGCAAAGTTGCGGTAAACGATAAAGCAACGGCGCATTTGCATGAGATCGTAGCGCAGAGAATTACTAAATACGTTGAGCCTCATTACATAGGTGACGATCAGATGCGAGGCTGGGAGGATGAGATCAGGGCGCGGGAAAAATATATTGAGCATTACGCGCCTGTAAAAGAAGTTGGGTTTATAACCAACGATAAATGGGGTTTTACTTTGGGATATTCACCGGATGGGCTGGTCGGCAACGAGGGGCTTATTGAGTGCAAATCAAGAAGGCAAAAATTTCAGATAGAAAGCATTGTAAAAGATGCCATGCCTGATGAGTATTATATACAGGTTCAGACGGGGTTGCTTGTGACTGAAAGATTGTGGTGTGATTTTATTAGCTATTCCGCTGGCTTGCCAATGATGGTTAAGCGCGTGTGGAGTGATGGTGAAATGCAAAATCAAATTATTGAGGCTGCTGCAATCTTTGAAAGCAAGGCCAAAGATATGATAAAAGAGTACAAAAAACTTTGTAAAAAATACAAGTATTTACCAACAGAAAGAGAAGTCGAGCAGGAGATTGAAATATGACACTAGACTTAACTGAAACCATTATCGCAAAGTCTGACCAGCTTAATGCTGATGATTTAATTGGCGGCGCAATTACAGTAACTATTACAAATGTTAAAAAAATAGTCGGAGATCAGCCAGTCGCAATTCATTATCAAGGTGACAATGGTAAACCTTATCTACCATGTAAATCAATGCGCCGTGTATTATTCCAAATTTGGGGCAAGGATGGGTTGAAATATATTGGCAAGTCTATGACGCTTTTCCGTGATCCAGAAGTAACATGGGGCGGTCAAAAAGTCGGCGGGATTAGAATTAGCCACATGAGTGAATTAAAGTCAGAAGTCACTTTGCCGTTGACAGCCGCTAAATCTAGCAAAAAACCTTATAAAGTTAAGCCTTTAGAAATTGTTGATAATTTGCTTTCCTTAAAAGACGCGGCAGATAATGCTTCAAAACTTGGCATGGATAGCTTGCAAGCGTGGTGGGGAACTTTATCAACGGCAGATCAGGCAAAAATTAAGCCTCATATGGGAGTTTACAAAGAAAAGGCAGCAGCCGTAGTGGTTGAAGCTGACATCGAAGTTACAGAAGAAGGAGTAGAAGTCGATGAAAAAATTATATGATTTGGTTGCAACCGCTGGGACATATCTGAAAAACGGCGGAACCAAAAAACGCTTTAAAACAGTTGGTGCTGAGTTTGAAACTGACACAGGCAGATTTATTATGCTCGATGCGACTGTAAATCTTGCTGCGTTTCCTCGTAAGGAAGGCAGCGAAATGATTATGGTATCAAAGTATGAGCCAAAAGATCGGGCCGCAACGCCAACGCCACATGAAGAAGCAAAGTCTAATGGGTATCAAACGCAAGCTGAGGAAAAAACAGATGATATTCCATTTTAAGTCATGGATTGAGCGTAGCTTTGACGGTGACGCAATTTATAAAAAAATTAAAGGAGCAGCTAATTATCTTGGCTGTTCCGAAAGAACGGCGCGGAGGCTGTACGATGGGTATGAACCTAAACACGTTCAAGTGTATGTAAACCTAGCAAAAAAATGGAGCGATCCATGCAGCAAGATCAAGAAATAGAACGGCTGTTTGTCGAATGCTGGCTATCAGGAAATATGACTGCGTATGACAATCTTAGAAAATGGTTTAGGAGCATAAAATGAAATACTTCAATTTGACCGATCACCTATACAGCCAAGCGATTGCGCGTATTCCTAGCATTTATTTTAACTCATATGAGGTTGATTTTTTCGTGAAGTATATGGACGTTGCAAATGACTGTTAAAATTCTGACCCATACGCAACGCGAAACGCTATCATATATGAAGCTAAAACGCCGACCAGTTAATACCCCTGAGATTGCTAGCCATTTTGGCATTAACGTAAAATCTGCATATATCAGGGTTATGCAATTGGTCAATTTAAAGGTTGTCGGGGTATCAGGAAAAAAACGCAGTACTGTGTATTTTGTGTTTGACATGGCTAAAAATAAGGGTAAAATTCGGGCATAGGAAGGGAAACAATGTATAAAGATTACTTCACATTTATCGGCGATCTACCTGTTCGTATTGAAGCAGATTCAGAAGATGGTGGGATTGATGGGATTTATTGCTCCCCTACGCCGTATATTTCAAGCCAGCGTATGGCGCGTGAAGAAATTGAGATTTTGGATGTTCTAAAACCTGAAATTGTCAAACAACTTGAGCAAGATATTTTGAATGGAGAAATAGAATGACTAACGAACACGGACTAGAGCCACAACGCGGCGTTAAGCGCGACCAGTTTGAGATTATGCCGTTTCATGGACACCCAGAAGTCGCTTATGCAGTCCGCATTGAGCGTGTAGGTCGTGGCTGGGATGATGTGTACGGATGTAAAACATACGAACAGGCGCAAGGTTTTATTGATGGGTATATGAAAGCGTGTGGAGAATAAAATGACCGAAGCAGAAAAAATTAAAGCGCAGATTGCGGAATTACAAAAACAGCTTGAGGCTG